>ENA-OZES01000389-OZES01000389.1-human-gut-metagenome-genome-assembly--contig:-NODE-389-length-26754-cov-5.314918_pt1 | contig 26754 bp, 22 predicted proteins | sample MGYA00245068_ERZ653609 | MGnify/ENA primary metagenome ERZ653609 (study PRJEB26926, sample SAMN06164898) | human gut metagenome | biome: ENVO:00009003; feature: ENVO:2100002; material: ENVO:00002003... | reverse complement strand
TTGCTCCTACGTCAGTTTAGCAAACTGGTGGTTTCAGCCACTCACCCACCTCTCCTTGGCAGGCTCTTTGCCTTATTGTGGTGCAAATGTAGGAAGTTTTTTTGATTGGTGCAAATGTTTTGTGAATGTTTTTTTTGAGGCTGTGTGCAATATGCTGATTGGTAGGGCGATGTAGATTGGTTTGTTTTTGATTGCTGTAATGCTTATTTTTGTAGATATGATTTCGAATAAAAATAAAAAAGGTAAAAAGGTGACCCGCAAGGGCGGTGCGAAGAAGCGGCGGTTTGGCCTTGGATGGCTGATAGCTGTTCTGTCGGTGCTGGCGTTGCTGGGTGTGGTGGCCGGTTTTTGTTTGCAGGGCCACCGTGGCGAAGATGTGTGGGTGTATGTGCCGCGAGGCAGTTCGGCGGATGCTATCCGCGATTCGCTGGCGGGCAAGTTGGGCGATGCGGAGGCCAACCGTGTGATGATGCTTTGGCGTATGCAGGGTGGTGTGGCAGACAATGCCCACGGAGCCTACCGGATAGGTCATGGCGACCGCTCGATAATGACTGCCCGGCGGCTTAAAACCGGGAGGCAGAGTCCGGTGAAGGTGTCGTGGCACGATGTCCGCACATTCGAGGGGCTTTGTGAGGCTGTGACGCGCAACACTGAGTGCACTGCTTCAGAGTTTGCCGAGGCTTGTGCGCGTGTGCTTCCTGCCAACGGATTTGACAAACCGGCTGAGTGGCCGGCTGCTTTTCTGCCCGATAGCTATGAGGTGTATTGGACTGCTCCTGCATCGGGAATTGTGGAGAAGCTGGTGGGCTATCGCAATGAATGGTGGAATGCCGAGCGTGTGGCTCGTGCGCATGCCCTGGGGTTGACGCCTGTAGAGGTAGCCACTGTGGCTTCGATTGTGGAGGAGGAGACAGCCAAGGCCGATGAGCGCGGCAAGGTGGCCAGATTGTATATCAACCGGCTGCGCAAGGGGATGCGTCTCCAGGCCGATCCGACGGTGAAATTCGCCTCACGCCGGTTTGACCTTCGTCGTATTGCGGGTGATGTGTTGAAAACTGATTCGCCGTACAACACCTACATGGTGCAGGGGCTGCCCCCGGGACCTATACGTGTGGCGTCGAAGAGCGCCATCGAGGCTGTGCTTGATGCTCCCGGGCATGACTATATATATATGTGTGCCAAGAGTGACTTCTCGGGCTACCATGATTTCGCGGTGGATTATGCCACACATCAGGCCAATGCCCGGAGATATCAGGCGGAGCTCAACAAACGTAATATTCATTAAACACCCTTAATAATTATAAGTGATATGGGCAAGAGTGAGAATCTGGTGAGAATCTATGTGTTTGAGAATGATATTGATGCGCATATAGCGCACGACTTGCTTGCCAACAATGGCGTGGAGTCGTCGCTCAGCAATCAGTTGATGAGCACTCTGCTGCCGCTTGATGCATCGAGCGTGGGCGGAGTGAGCCTGTGGGTGCTGGAGCATGATGCCGGAAGGGCGGTGGCCATCCTCAGTGAGCATGGCTGGAGCGGAGCCCGTGTGGTGAATCAGTGATGCTCCTGCGGCTCAATGATGTAGTGGTTGTAGTAGGAGAGCAGCAATGTGGTGAGCGGTAGGGCGATGATGAGCCCTATCATTCCGAGCAGTGTGCCCCAGATGGAGAGCGACAGCAGGATGATGGCCGGGTTGAGGCCCATGGCTTTGCCCATGATCTTGGGCGTGAGGAAGAGGTCCTGTATGAGCTGCACTATGCAATACACTGCTGTGGTGCAGGCTGCTATGGTCCAGAAGTCGCCTTGGCCCGAGGCTGTGTAAACAAGACACAGTATAGCTGCCGGCACTATGGATATCAGCTGGAGGTAGGGCACCATGTTGAGCAGTCCGATGAACAGTCCCATCACTATGGCCATCGGCAGTCCTATGATCCAGAACCCTATGCAGAAGAGAATGCCGACGATAAACGACACCAGAGCCTGTCCGCGGAAGTAGTGGTTCATGCTGTGCTGGATGTCGCGCCCGAGCTTGAACGCTATGGGGCGGTATTTGGGGGGCACCATGTTTTTGAATCCTGCCGACAGCCGGTCGTAGTCAATCATTATGAACACCACATACAGTACCACTATAAACCAGCTTATAGCCCCGAGAATCAGGGATATGCTGCCGGAGATGATGGCCCAGGTGGTGCTGAGCGATTCCTCGATGATTGATAGCCATTCCTGTTTGCTGAGCATATTGGATATGGCATGAAGGTCGATGTTGCGGCGCACAAACCGCTGTATCTCCTGAGGTATGATGCTGATGTTCAGCTCCTCGGTGGCATATTTGTGAAGCACTGCACCCACCTGCTCCATCTCCTGCACCACAAGCGGCACAAGGAAATAGCACAGCACGCACACAAAGAATGTGAGCTCGAAAAGAGTGACGAATATTGCAATCACACGCCCTTTGAGGTGGAGCAGCCGGCGGTTGTACTGCACAAACGGCTCGCACATGTAGGCCAGCAGGCAGGCCACGCAGAAGGGCAGGAGAACGGCCTTGAGGGTGTTGATGAGCCACAGGATGCCGAGAAACAGGCAGATGGCTATCACCATACGCACCACTCTGTCGAGGGTAAAGGGAGTGTGGGTGGGCATGAAATGTAATTAAATTTACTGTTTATGCGCACGAAAATACGAAATTATATCCATCCCACAGCATTTTTTCATTAAATTTGTGGCCAATTTGTTTTAAATAAACCATCATTATGACCAAACAATTACAGGTAGCACTCAACGATAAGGCCTGGGCAAGATGGACGGCGCTGTTTCTCATAGCCTCCATGATGTTCTTCGCCTATATGTTTGTTGATGTGATGTCGCCCTTGCAGGCACTTGTGGAAACCACCCGCGGGTGGAGTCCTGATGCGTTCGGCTACTATGCCGGAGCGGAGTATATATTGAATGTGTTCGGCTTCCTGATTGTGGCCGGTATAATCCTCGACAAGATGGGCGTTCGCTTCACCGGCACCCTCAGCGCATCGTTGATGGTGGTCGGGGCTTGCATCAAGTTCTATGCCGTCAGCCCGTGGTTTGCCGGCACAGGATTCGAGCAGTGGCTCGGCTCGTGGTGGACCGCCATGCCCGGCTCTGCCAAGCTCGCCGCTTTTGGATTCATGATTTTCGGCTGCGGCTGCGAAATGGCCGGTATCACAGTGTCGAAAGCCATAGCCAAATGGTTTGAGGGCAAAGAGATGGCACTTGCCATGGGCCTTGAGATGGCGATAGCCCGCCTGGGTGTGTTTGCCATATTCTCGTTGTCGCCCCGTTTGTCCACCAGCGGATGGTTCGGTATGGTTGATCCCAATGTGGTGGTGCCGGTGGGCTTTTGCGCGGCGCTGCTCGTGATAGGATTGCTGAACTATCTGGTGTTCTGTGTGTTCGACACACGCCTTGATCATGAGATAGCCAAAAACCGTGAGGCCGGCAACGACCCCGCCGAGGAGGAGTTCAAGATGAGCGATGTGGGCATCATATTCCGCAGCAAATTGTTCTGGATTGTGGCTTTGCTTTGTGTGCTCTACTATTCGGCCATCTTCCCGTTCCAGCGCTATGCCGCCAATATGCTTCAGTGCACTCTCCATATCGATGCCACCACCGCGAGCGACATATTCCGCTGGTTCCCGATGGGAGCCATGGTGCTCACTCCGCTTCTGGGGTATTTCCTTGACCGCAAGGGCAAAGGAGCCTCGATGCTCATAGCCGGAGCCGTGCTGATGATAGTGTGTCACCTCACTTTCGCGCTGGTGCTTCCCGTAGTGCCGTCGATGGCACTCGCGTTCACCGCCATCGTGGTGCTCGGCGTAAGTTTCTCGCTGGTGCCCGCAGCGCTGTGGCCTTCGGTGCCCAAAATCATGGATGCCCGCTTCCTCGGTTCAGCCTACTCGCTGATATTCTGGATACAGAACATCGGACTGGCTCTGTTCCCCATCCTCATCGGCAAAGTGCTGACAGCCACCAACAGCGGCGTCACCGACCCGATGGACTACAACTATACATGGCCTATGCTGCTGTTTGCCGCCCTGGGCGTGCTTGCACTGATTATGGCGCTGTATCTCAAGATGCTTGACTCCAGGAAGCATTACGGCCTCGAGGAGCCCAACATCAAGCCCACCGCCGCCGAAGAAGATGCCGAGATTCAGAGCAATTTCTGATAAGGTATAAGATATATAAACTAATGTCAGTGTGCATTCCGGGATTTCCGGAGTGCACATTGATTTTATATTTTTGCAGATAAAACTGAACGAAATCGCGACTTGATTGTAATAATATTAACAATGTAAGCGTAAAATTTAATAAAAAGCGTTATCTTTGCGACAAAATGTAAATATTAACTAAATATTCTCAAATGAAAAAGTTATTTCTCATTGCTGCAGCTATGCTCGGCATGGCGTCTGTACAGGCCCAGCAAGTACTGGAAGAGCCTTCGTTTGGTTCCAACTGGTCGGTAGGTGTTGATGGCGGTGCCACAACCCCCCTCACCGGTCATGCATTCTTCGGATCAATGCGCGGCATGTTTGGTCTGCATATTCAGAAGCAGGTGTCTCCCGCCTTCGCGGTAGGTGCCGAGGGTATGCTGATGGTCAACACCTCTTCGTGGAACAATCCCATGGTGGCATACGCCGGTGACACTGAATTTTATGCCAACGGTCGCAGCAGCACAGCCATTGACCGTGCATATTTCGGCATGTACGGTTCAGTGAACCTGTTCAACCTGATTGGTGGTGTGCGTTGCGACGGTCCCCGTTTCTTCGACATCGAAATCACCGCCGGTGCAGGCTGGGGCCACGACTTCTATTCCAAGAACACTTGGATGCCGTTCAGCTACACTACTCAGGACGAAAACTATTTTGTCACCAAAGTGGGCTTGAACCTCAACTTCAATGTGTGCCAGAACCTCACCGTATCGCTCAAGCCTTACGTTGCATGGAACATGACCGGCACTAAGAACAAGCCGCTTGATGTGGAATACACCTCCGCAGCCTACGATGCCACCCGCGCCACTTTCAACATTGCCGCTTCCGTGAGCTACAACTTCGGCCCCGGCTTCCAGTGTGTAACTCCCGCAGACCCTGCCGCTGTTGCCGCGCTCAACGACCAGGTTAACGCTCTCCGCGCCCAGATCGGTAACACTGTTGCCGCCGGTGAAGCTGCTGTTGCCCGCGCTCAGGCTCTCGGTCAGGAACTCAGTGCCTGCCAGAACAAAAAGCCCGAAGTGATCAAGGAAGTCAACAATTCGCTCACCTCTGTTCGCTACATCTTCTATCGCATAGGCAGCTCCAAGATCACCGCTGACCAGCAGCCCAATGTAGAGATGGTAGCCGGTTACCTCAAGAACAACCCCAAATCAAAAGTTGTGATCAAGGGTTACGCTTCTCCCGACGGCAACCTCGAATTCAACAAGAAACTTGCCGCCGCCCGTGCTGAATCGGTTAAGACAATGCTTGTCAACAAGTATGGCATCAAAGCCGACCGTATCACAGCCGATGGTGAGGGTATTGGTGAAATGTTCACCGAAAACAGCTGGAACCGCGTTTCCATCTGCACTCTCGAGGACTAATCCTTAAGTGAATATATAATGAAGCAGGGCACGCAACCGCGAGCCCTGCTTTCGTTTGTGTCTGATAAAATGTTAGAGAAGTCTTCGCTTTTTATATATCGAGATACCAAAAACTTTCACAACTTTATGGAGCCGATAGTTGATGTATTCCTTCCTGATGGAGAATATTGATTCCAATAGTATGGTGACGATACCTTTTTTATGTTCGTATAGCCTGTCTTTGAAGAGTATTGTGCCGTTTTTTTTGTACATTCTCAGTCGATCTGAAAACAAGGGGTATTTTGCACGTATGTCTTGTGCATACAGTACTATTTCGGGGAGCATATCTTCTGTTGCGTGACGGATGGCGCATATATAGCATGTTTGAAACAGATTGCATGCGATTTTGGAATACTTGTCCAGCAGGTTGTTCTTGTGCAGGAATTCCGCTATGTAACCAAAAGCGTAAATATGGTCTATTGAATGTGGGGTTTCGTTGAATGTGTTTGCCATTATAGACCCTGGATGGCGCACATAGTTGTACAGTTTGTCCTTGATGAAGAATACATTGTTGATTACGCAGCGGTATTGACTTACAAACTGGAGATCTTCATAGAGAATTTTCTCAAAATGTATATCGTATTTTTCTATTATCGATTTTCTGAAAAGTTTATTGCAAAGTGAGCAGTCGGGTATGGTTCGAAATTTTTTTTCATCCGAGACCAATCCTGAATATTTAAAGGTATAGTATGCGTCATCCTTTGCTTTGTTGCCGACAGTGTCACTGTGAATTACTTTAATGCCAAAATGTATAAGGTCGGGATTGTGCGGAAAGGCTTCCTTTGAAATAATTTCGTATGCATCCGGATTCAAGTAGTCGTCCGAGTCCATGAACGTTATCCATTCGGCTGTGGCTCGTTGTAATCCGTAGTTGCGTGTGTCTCCAACACCTGTGTTGGGCTTGTCTATCACAATGATTCTGTCATCTTCCTGTTGTAGCTTCTTTAAAATCTTTAGGGATCCGTCGGGTGAGCCATCGTTAACGCATATAATCTCTAAGTTACGATAGGTCTGCTGCATGAGGCTTCGCAATGAAGCTTCAAGGTATGGTTCTGTATTATAGACAGGTACGATTACAGAAATTTTTTCTGACATATAAGTGAATAATAAATTAAGTATTTGCAAATTTAGGATTTTATTTTTAGAGAGTAAAAAAAGAGAAAACTTATTTTTAACATTGGGATAAAAGAGTTATTTTTGCAAAAAACCTGATGTTTAGAATATATGAACACAATCCCCTTGGTGTCGATATTGGTTCCATGCTACAATGTTGAGCGGTATTTGCGTGAGTGTATGGACTCTATTGTTGCTCAAACGCTGAAAGATATTGAAATATTATGCCTTAATGATGGCTCAACTGATGGCACATTGAGTATATTGAAAGAGTATGCTGCTGCCGACAGTCGTATAAGGATTATAGATAAACCTAATTCAGGCTATGGGGCTACAATGAATATCGGGCTGGCCAACGCCAAAGGCAAATATGTGGGGATAGTGGAGTCGGACGATTGGATTGAGAAAGATATGTTTGAACAGTTGTACACAGCGGCTGAAAAGCATAATCTTGATTTCGTGAGATGCCTCTATACGATCCACGATGAGGTGGAAAACAAAGTTGAGGTGTATCATTTCCCCGAAATGTACGATTGTGATGTGCCATTTTGCCCAAAGGAGCAGAAAAAAATTTTTTATATGGCACCCGCGATATGGGCGGCATTGTACAACCGCGAGTTTCTGAACAAGAATCATATCCGGTTTCTTGAAACTCCGGGCGCAAGCTATCAGGACACATCTTTTGCATTCAAGGTATATGCTGCCGCAAAAAAGATTATGGTGCTCTCCAAGTCGCTGCATCATTACAGAATCAACAACAATTCGTCCGTGTCGTCGCCCAGCAAAGTGAACTGTGTGAGCGATGAGTATGCGGAGATACGCCGTTATGCCCGTGAAACAGGTGTGTATGAGCAGCTCAAGGAGCTCATAGCGGTTATAAGCCTCGGGGCATATAAATGGAATTATAAGCGGTTGACCCAACCGATGCGCCGTGTTTTTATCAAGCGGTGGTCACGTGATGCCAGGGAGATGTTTGCTAACGGAGAGATTACAAGACACAACTTTTCCAAAAGCCGTATCCGTAGATTCTGGCTGATTGCTCATTGTCCGTGGACTTATTACTTTAGAAAAAAATTCTAATGGCAAAATACGATTATTTGATTGTCGGTGCCGGCCTGTATGGTGCTTGCTTTGCATATTTCGCCACCCGGAAAGGCAAGCGGTGTCTTGTGATAGATAAGCGGCCCCATGTGGGAGGTAATATGTATTGTGAGGATGTGGAAGGTATAAGCGTTCACAAATATGGAGCTCATATTTTTCATACATCCAACCGGCAGGTGTGGGATTTTGTCACCTCGCTTGTTGAGTTTAACAATTATATCAACTCCCCGATAGCCAACTATAAAGGCCGGCTGTACAACCTGCCTTTCAATATGAACACATTCAATTCGCTATGGGGAGTGGTGACACCTGAGCAGGCACAGGCCGAGATAGAAAGACAGCGGTCGGAAGCCGGTGTGACAACGCCATCCAATCTTGAAGAACAGGCTATATCGCTGGTGGGTAAGGATATATACGAAACGCTTATAAAAGGGTACACCGAGAAACAATGGGGCAGGAAGTGCAATGAGCTTCCGGCTTCAATAATAAAGCGTTTGCCTGTGCGGTTCACTTTCGACAATAATTATTTCAACGATATCTACCAAGGGATACCGGTCGGTGGGTACAACAAGCTGTTTGAGCGGCTTCTGGACGGTGTTGAGGTGCGTCTTGACACAGACTTTTTCTCCGACAGGGCATATTTTGAGTCTTTGGCCGGAAAGGTTGTCTATACCGGACCGATTGACCAGTATTATGACTACCGGTATGGCAAGCTCGAGTATCGCACGGTGAAATTTGAGCAACAGTTGTTTGATATGCCCAATTATCAAGGGGTGGCCGTCATGAACTACACTGACGCGGAAACTCCCTATACCCGCATAATAGAGCATAAGCATTTTGATTTCGGAAAGCAGGATAAAACTGTTATTTCCAAGGAGTTTTCATCGGAATGGAAAGATGGCAGCGAGCCATACTACCCTATAAATAACGATAGAAACAATTCGTTGTATTTACGCTATAAGGAATTGGCGGACAAGGAAGCAGACACTGTTTTCGGAGGAAGGCTTGCCGAGTACAAGTATTATGACATGCATCATATCATACAGCAGGTGCTGGATATAAAGGATTCCATTTGATATACAGATGGCGAAGAAGATTGTTGAAACACCGCTGATGAAGCAGTATTTCGAGATGAAAGAAAAGCATCCCGATGCCATATTGCTGTTCAGGGTCGGGGACTTTTACGAAACATTTTCGGATGATGCCATCGCAGCATCCGAAATTCTCGGCATCACTCTCACGCGCCGTGCCAACGGGGCGGCTTCGAGTGTGGAGCTGGCGGGTTTTCCCCACCATGCGCTCGACACTTATCTGCCCAAGCTGGTGAGGGCTGGCAAGAGGGTGGCCATATGTGAGCAGCTGGAGGACCCCAAAACGGTGAAAAACAAGCTTGTGAAGCGTGGTATCACCGAACTCGTCACTCCGGGTGTGTCGATCAACGACAATATACTCCAGCATAAGGAGAATAATTTTCTCGCCGCCATCCATTGCGAGCCGAAGGGTAAGGTGGGCGTGGCTTTCCTGGATATCTCCACGGGCGAATTCCTCGCCGCCGAGGGGACTATGGATTATGTGGACAAGTTGCTGGCCAACTTCTCGCCCAAGGAGCTGCTTGTGGAGCGCGGCAAAAAGCGCTCTATCGGTGAGCAGCTCTCCAACCGCTATCTGATGTTTGAGCTCGACGACTGGGTGTTCACCCGGGAGTCAGCCACCGACAGACTGCTCAAGCAGTTTCAGACCAACTCGCTCAAGGGGTTCGGAGTGCACAATATGCACGGGGCTATTGTGGCCGCCGGCGCCATACTGCATTATCTCGACATCACCCAGCATACCCGGATATCGCATATAGCTTCCATAAGCCGCATCGAGGAGCAGAAATATGTGCGGCTGGACCGGTTCACGGTGCGCAATCTGGAGCTTGTGGAGTCAATGTCGCCCGAGGGTAAGAGTCTTCTTGATGTCATCGACCGTACCGTCACTCCCATGGGAGCCCGAATGTTGCGCCGCTGGCTGCTGTTTCCGCTCAAGGATGTGGCCGCTGTCAATGCCAGGCTCAATGTGGTGGAATATTTTTTCCGCACCCCCGACAGCCGCAACGAGCTGAAGATGCAGCTTGAACAGATTGGCGACTTGGAACGGTTGATAGGCAAGGTGGCGGTGGGGCGCGTCACTCCCCGCGAGCTTGTCACCCTCCGCGGTGCTCTCGCAGCCATCGAGCCGGTCAAGCGGATATGTGTGGAGAGCGGCGAGGACGCTATCGTGGCCATCGGTGAGCAGTTGGCTCCGTGTGCCACCATCCGCGAGCGTATAGCCCGGACACTCGAACCGGATGCTCCGTCGGCACTCAACCGTGGGCCGGTGATACGTGCCGGTGTGGATGCGGAGCTCGATGAACTCCGCCAGATAGCTTACAGCGGCAAGGACTACCTGATGAAGCTGCAGGTGCGCGAAAGCGAGGCCACCGGCATCACGAGCCTCAAGATCGGGTACAACAATGTGTTCGGCTATTATATAGAGGTGACCAACACCCATAAGTCGAAGGTGCCTGACAGCTGGATCCGCAAGCAGACACTCGTCAATGCCGAACGCTACATCACTCCGGAGCTCAAGGAGTATGAGGAGAAAATTCTCGGAGCGCAAGAAAAGATTGCCATCATTGAAACGAAGCTCTACAATGAGCTTGTGGCGGCGGTGGCCGAATATATACATGCCATTCAACTCAATGCCAACCTGCTTGCCCGCCTCGACTGCCTGATGGCGTTGACAAGGGTGGCATTGGAAAACAAATACAACCGTCCGGTGGTGGACGATTCGCTGTCGCTCTCCATCACCGAGGGGCGCCATCCCGTGATTGAGCGGCAACTCCCTGCGGGTGAGCCGTATATCACCAATAGCGTGGAACTTGACAATGAGTCCAGGCAGATAATGATGATTACCGGCCCGAATATGTCGGGTAAGTCGGCCCTGCTGCGTCAGACAGCCCTGATAGTGCTCATGGCCCAGATAGGCAGCTTCGTGCCGGCTGATTCAGCCCGCATCGGAGTGGTGGACAAGGTGTTCACCCGCGTGGGTGCGAGCGACAACATATCGCTTGGCGAGTCAACGTTCATGGTGGAGATGAACGAGGCCGCATCTATCCTCAACAATATGAGCCAAAGGTCGTTGATTCTGTTTGACGAGCTTGGCCGCGGCACATCTACCTACGATGGCATATCGATAGCGTGGGCCATAGTGGAGTATATACACGAGCATGGCACCATGCACCCCAAAACCCTCTTTGCCACCCACTATCACGAACTCAACGAGATGGCCGGCACCTACAAGCGCATCGCCAACCATAATGTGGCTGTCAAGGAGATTGACGGCAGGGTGGTGTTTCTGCGCAAACTTGTGGAGGGCGGTTGCGAACATTCGTTCGGCATCCATGTGGCCAAACTTGCCGGTATGCCCAAGGCTATTCTCGACCGTGCCTCGAAAGTGCTCAAGCATCTTGAAACCATCAACTCCTCGCAGTCAGGCTCGTGCGGGACTCCCAATCTGGCCTCGGCGGGCGATGGTGGTGGTGTGCAACTGTCATTCTTCCAGCTTGACGACCCTGTGCTGTCGCAGATTCGCGATGAGATTCTCCATACCGACATCAACAATCTCACCCCTATGGCGGCACTCAACAAACTCAACGATATAAAAACCATTTTAACAGGACATAAATAATGCAATCAATCAATCTCTCAAACCGCATTAAGGCTCTCTCCCCCTCCAAAACTCTCGCCATGTCGCAGAAAAGTGCAGAACTAAAGGCTTCGGGCGTGGATGTGATCAACCTGTCAGTTGGTGAACCCGACTTCAACACTCCCCATCATATCAAGGAGGCTGCAAAAAAAGCCATTGACGACAACTTCTCATTCTACACTCCGGTGCCCGGCTATATGTCGCTGCGCAAGGCTATCGCTGCCAACATCCTCGCCACCGAGGGCGTGGAGGTGGCTCCCGAGCAGATAGTGGTGTCGGGCGGTGCCAAACAGGCTTTGTGCAATGTGATTCTTTGCGCAATCAATCCCGGCGATGAGGTGGTGATTCCCACCCCCGCATGGGTGAGCTATGTGGAGATGGTGAAGCTGGCCGAGGGTAAGGCCGTAGAGGTGCCCGCAAGTATCGAGCAGGATTTTAAAATCACTCCCGGTCAGCTCCGTGAGGCCATCACACCGCGCACACGCATGGTGCTTCTCTGCTCGCCGTCCAACCCCACCGGCAGCGTTTACTCCAAGGAGGAATTGCAGGGGCTGGTGGATGTGCTCAAGGATTATCCCGACATATTGGTGCTCAGCGATGAAATCTACCGTCATATCAACTTCACCGGAAGCTACACTTCCATGGCCACTTTCCCCGAACTCAAGGGTAGGGTAGTGGTGATCAACGGTGTGTCGAAAGCTTATGCCATGACCGGCTGGCGCATAGGGTACTGCTGTGCCCCGGTGGAGCTGGCCAAAGCTGTCACCAAGCTGCAGAGCCAGTACACCAGCGGCCCGTCATCAATAGCCCAGAAAGCTGCCGAGGCTGCCTACTCGGGTCCGCAGGAGTGCGTGGAGGAGATGCGTCAGGCATTTGAGCGCCGCCGCAACCTTGTGGTGGAGCTTGCCTCGCAGATTCCTGGATTGAAAGTCAACATGCCCCATGGAGCTTTCTATCTGTTCCCCGAAGTGTCCTCGTTCTTCGGCAAGAGCTACAACGGCACCACAATCCACAATGCCTCCGACCTCGCGCTCTATCTGCTTGCAGAGGCTCATGTGGCCACTGTGGACGGTGAGGCATTCGGCATGCCCGGCTACATCCGCCTGAGCTATGCCACCTCCGACGACAATATCCGCGAGGCCATGCGCCGCATCGCTGACGCCCTTGCCAAGCTGAAATGAATCGCTTGGCCTGACTCCTGCGTCTCCGGGACTAAAGCAGGGTTATGCCGGCCTGACGGAGGGCTGCGATATGGTCGTCGGGCCATATCGAGGCCTGTACTTCGCCGATATGCGCTTTCTGCAGCAGGAACATGCACAGACGGCTTTGCCCGATGCCGCCGCCGATAGATGCCGGCAGTTCGCCGTTGAGCAGCATGGAATGGAAGCTGAGTGTGCTCCGCTCCTCGGCATTGCGCATCTTCAGCTGTTGACGCAGACTATCAGGGCTCACGCGTATGCCCATGGAGGATAGCTCCACACTACGGTTGAGCACTGAGTCCCATACTATTATGTCGCCGTTCAACCCGAGAAACCCATCTTCGTTGGGCGTGGACCAGTCGTCATAGTCGGGTGCGCGGCCGTCGTGCGGCTCGCCGTTGCTGAGATTTGCCCCAATCCCCATCAGGAAAATCGCGCCATACTCTTTGGCCGCCTCGTTCTCGCGCTGCTGCGAAGTGAGATGCGGGTAGCGGTCGAGCAGCTCCTGGGAGTGGATGAAAGTGATATTCTCGGGCAATCGTGGGGTGATGTGCGGAAACATCCGGTATATCATCATCTCCATCTCCTTGATGGCTGAGTAGATGGTGGCTACTGTGGTTTTGAGATAGCCGGTGGTGCGGTCTGCAGGCAGGATGGTTTTCTCCCAGTCCCATTGGTCCACGTAGAGCGAGTGTAGATTGTCAAGCTCCTCGTCGGCGCGGATGGCGTTCATGTCAGTGTAGAGCCCGTAGCCCGGGGCAATATCGTAGGCCGCGAGCTTCACCCGCTTCCATTTGGCCAGTGAGTGAACCACTTCGGCGCGTTTGTCACCGAGATGCTTCACGGGAAAATTCACGGCCCGCTCCACACCGTTGAGGTCATCGTTGAGTCCGGTGCCGGAGAGCACAAACAGCGGAGCGGTGACGCGGCGCAGGTTGAGCAGTTCGGCGAGCCGTTTCTGAAATGAGTCCTTGATGGTTTTGATGGCTGTTTCGGTGGTTTCCGACAGAAGTTTCTGTTTGTATTGCTGAGGAATGATGAGTGCCATAGGATGGATTGTGTAAAAAATATGGGAGCCGTAGGCTCCCATATTTTGGAGTTAAAGCTTTGATTTATTATTTGTTGACGCGGAATTTGTCAATGCCGTCGCGCAGGTAGGCCACCACTTGTCTGGCGGCGGCGATACCGGCGTTGATATTGGCTTCGGCAGTCTGTGCGCCCATCTTCTTAGGGGTGAAGAATACGCGTGAGTCGAATTTTGATTTCAGCTCCTCGGCGGTGTCGGGCTTGATGTCGGCCACATATTTCAGGTCGGCGCGCTCGGTGAGGGCCTTGTCGAGTCCGGCCTCGTCAATGACTTCCTTGCGGGCGGTGTTGATGAGCACGCCTCCCTTGGGCATCTGCATCAGCAGGTTGTACCCAACCGACCCTTTGGTTTCTGCGGTGGCGGGAATATGGAGCGACACAATGTCGTTGTTCTTGTACAGCTCCTCCACCGAGTGCACGGGCTTGACGCCTGCCTGCACCATCACATCGTCGGGGCAATAAGGGTCGAGAGCCGACACCTCCATGCCAAACCCTTTGGCTATGCGTGCCACATTGCGTCCCACCTGGCCGAAAGCGTGAATGCCGAGGCGTTTGCCCTTGAGCTCGGTTCCTGATGTGCCGGCATACATGTTGCGCACAGCCATCACAGCGAGGCCAAACACCAGCTCGGCCACTGCATTGGAATTCTGTCCGGGAGTGTTCTCCACGCACACATTGTGGGCTGTGGCTGCTTCGAGATCCACGTTGTCGTATCCCGCACCTGCGCGAACCACAATCTTGAGGTTTTTGGCGGCATCAAGCAGTGCGGCGTCCACTTTGTCGCTGCGGATAATCAAAGCATCTGCATCGGCCACAGCTTCAGTCAGCTGGCTGCGGTCGGTGTATTTCTCAAGCAGGCCGAGGGTGTATCCTGCGTTCTCAATCTCTTGTCTTATGCCGTTGACAGCTACGGCTGCAAACGGTTTTTCGGTGGCAACCAGTACTTTCATATCAATGCTTTGCTTCAAATTCCTTCATGGCATTGACAAGCACTTCCACACTCTCCATCGGGAGGGCATTGTAGAGCGAGGCGCGGAATCCGCCAACAGAGCGGTGGCCTTTTATGCCCACGATACCTTTGGTGCCGGCGAAGCTCACAAATTCGGCCTCAAGCTCCTTGTACTCAGGCTGCATCACGAAGCACACGTTCATGATCGAACGGTCCTCGGGAGCCGCGGTCCCCACAAACATACGGCTGGAGTCGATGGCTTCATAAAGCTTTTCGGCCTTGGCGAGGTCCATCTTTTCAATGGCCTTGATGCCGCCGAGCTGCTTGTAGTAGCGGAGGGTCTGGAGTGCGGAGAAAATCGGGAGCACCGGAGGGGTGTTGAACATAGACCCTTTCTTGATGTGGGTGCGGTAGTCGAGCATGGTGGGGATGGCACGCTGCACATGGCCGAGTGCTTCATCTCGCACTATCACTATGGTCACACCGGCGGGGGCGAGGTTTTTCTGCGCACCGGCATAAATGATGTCATATTTGCTCACATCTATCGGGCGGGAGAATATGTCGCTCGACATATCAGCCACCAGGCGCACAGGCAGCTCGGGGTCGTAGCGCATCTCTGTGCCGTAGATAGTGTTGTTGGATGTGAAATGGAAGTAGTCCACATCGGCGGGTACCACATAGTTTTTAGGGATGTAAGTGAAATTCTTATCCTCCGAGGAGGCCACTACATCCACTTCGCCAAACAGGCGGGCTTCCTTTATGGCGTTGGTAGCCCATGTGCCGGTTTGCAGATAGGCTGCCTTTTTGGCAAGGAGGTTGTACGGTACCATGCAGAACTGCATGCTTGCGCCGCCGCCAAGAAACAGCACCGAATACCCCTGCGGCACTTCGAGCAGCTCCTTGACAAGAGCTGTGGCCTCGTCAATCACAGCCTGAAATTCTTTGCTGCGGTGAGACACTTCGAGCACTGACAGGCCAGTGTCGGCAAAGTTGAGTATGGCGTCGGCAGTGTTGCGAATGGTGTATTCGCTCAATATCGACGGTCCGGCGTAGAAATTATGCTTTTTCATCTCGGAAAAATTTGGAGTAAGAATTATTCACAAAATTACTAATTTTTGCGAGCATGCAAAGATGTTGTGAGGATTTCTAATGTTAACAAACATTAACCACCTCAATTCGCTCCCTCACTGCATTTTCTTCTATTTTTGTGGAAAAACCAATCAATACCGACAATGAAATCTGTTTTTGCTTATTTGGCCTGCATGGCATCGCTGTGCGCATCGGCTCAGGGGCTCGAACTCAGGGAGCAGCACTTCGAGCTGCCTGACAACGAGCCTGCTCCATGCTTTCCGCTTCCGAGCGACCGCCAGTTGAAATGGCACGATATGGAGTTTTACGCTTTCTTTCATTATGGCATGAACACCTACACCGACAAGGAGTGGGGGTATGGCGATGAGGATCCCTCCACTTTCGCTCCCACCAAGGCTCCCAATCCGCGGCAATGGCTCGAGGCTTGCAAGGAGGCCGGAATGAAAGGTGGCATTGCTGTGGTGAAGCACCATGATGGGTTTTGTCTGTGGCCCACTGCCACCACAACCCACAATTGCACCTCGAGCTCCAGCAAGCATGCCAAAGCCACCAATATCCCGCGTGACTTCGCCAAGGCTGCCCGCGAGCTGGATATGAAATACGGATTCTATGTGTCGCCATGGGACCGCAACAGCGCACTCTATGGCACCGACAAATATGTGAGCGATGTGTTCATGAAGCAGTGTGACGAGCTGGCCAAGTTCGGCTCCGACCAGTTTGAGATGTGGTTTGACGGAGCCAATGGCGGCGACGGGTACTACGGCGGAGCCAATGAGACCCGCAGCGTGGATGCCTCGACATACTACGATATCCCCAATCTCCGTGACTGGGTTCACTCCATAGCTCCCGATTGTGTGATGTGGGGCGTGGGCGAGGAGGCTCGCTGGATCGGTAATGAGTCGGGGTTTGCCGGCGAAACCGACTGGTGCATGATTGACCGCGGCCACCCCTCCGAGGAGTCGTCGCGCAACTGCGGTCAGGAGAACGGCTGGATATGGCTCCCAGGTGAAAGTGATGCCAAGGCCACCGATTCCGGCTGGTTCTGGCATCCGACTCAAAAGGAGCTTACAGCCGAGCGGCTGTTTCAGATGTATCTCGAAACTGTGGGGCGCAACGCCAATCTGATTCTTAATGTGCCGCCCGACCGCAGCGGCTATCTGCCCGAGTCATCGGTGGCCATGCTCAGGGAGATGGGCAAGATGCTGCGCACCCGGCTCGGAAACGACCTTGCCCCTTCGGCGGTGCGGATTGACGCATCCAACACCCGCGCCAACGGTGCCAACCGCACCTACGATGCACGCAATATGATTGACGGCGACCCCGACAGCTACTGGGCACCGGAGGATGATGTGACAGCATCCGAGATAACTCTCCAATGGGACAAGCCGCAGCCGCTGCGGTATGTGACCCTTCAGGAGTATATAGCCAAGGGGCAGCGTGTCAAAGGGTTCAGAATCGAAACCTCGATGGACGGCGAGCATTGGACTGTGCAGGCTCCCCAGGTGGCACAAACCACTGTGGGTTACAAGCGTATAATCCCGCTAAACGGGAGTACTGCCCAAAGCTACACTGATCCCGTGATGGCAAAATATCTGCGTGTGAGCGTTACCGACAGCCGTGCCTGTCCGCTAATCAATAACATATCTGTTTATTAAACGACACCCTCTTATGAAACACAATATATTGGTTCTCGCGGCAGCTGCTTGCTGCCTCGGCGCAGGAGCGCAAACCATATCGTTCGACACCACCGATTGCAAGGCCGTGGGTGCTTACGACACTTGGGAAAAATCCCCTTTCCGTACCGGAGCGCTTCGCCCCAATATCGCAGTAGTGCCCAACCATCTGGCCGACAGTATCAATCCGTCGTCCAATATTCTCGGTATTCAGCGGTCGCGCTACGGCTCCAACACTTTCGGTGCCGAGATACAGCTCAACTCCCCCTGGCGGATAGGCAAGGAGATGCAGTATGTGCATCTGCTGATTCGCAAACCGCTGGAAAGCAGGGTGATGCTTATCGGACTCGGCAACAGGGCCGACCGTCCCGGACAGTCGCAGCGTGTGGAGCAGTTCTGGGTGTATCCGCTCAACGATGTGGGGGCCGGAGAGTGGGTGGATGCTGTGTTTGGTGTGAAGGCCAACGACGGCGTGGACATCTATTCGCTCGTGCTGGTGCCTGATGTGAGGTCGGACTGCAAGGAGGATTTTGTGGCGTATATCGATGATATAGTGATATCCAACGACCGCACTCCTCGCACCGGGGTGGGGGATTACCCCATCAATCTCCCGTCGCAGACCATGATCACGCGCTACGACCGCCGTCTCAAAGGCATCACCGTCAATGGCCGCACAGCGGAGGTGCATAATGTGCCCGATGCCATGGTGCCGCTCTATACCGCGCTGCTCGACAACCCGTTTGTGGTGGTTCCCGGCGAGGAGATAAAGGCGGTGCTTGATTACAATGGACTCTGGATGCACTCATATATTTACTTGGATGTGGACAACGATGGCAAATTCGCGCCCGGGGAGCTGATGTCGTTCACCCCGAGGACGGACGATTCCGACTCGCCATGCAATCCGCCGGTTTTCACTCTTCCTGCAGAGATGGCTCCGGGCATCTACCGCGTGCGCTTCAAGGTGGATTGGGACAACTCCGACCCCGGCGGCGATTCGCAGAGCATTGTGTCCAATGGTGGCTCGATAGTGGATATGCTGCTCAATGTCCATGCCCCCGCTGTGAGGGTGAACAACGACAACCGCAACGGTGAAGTGCTGTCGGCGGACGGCAGCAGTCTTGACAATATCAGTGTGCCGTTTGGCAAGGAGCTGACGGTTAGGGCTGTGCCGAGCAACGGATTCCGGTGCGACGGTATAAAGGTGCGTCACGGCTACAATCTCACTGGCGAGGCTAAGCTTCATTCCAATCCACAGTATCGCGAGGAGATAATCCCTGCGGGAGATTTTGCTCCGGATGGCAGCGTGGTTATCCCGGCATCTATGGTGGATGGCGACCTTCTCATCGAGGGCCTGTTTGTGAGCACCAACTCCTGACCTTCCACATATAATAATAGTATATGATAACAGCGGGGAGCGGCCATAGTGTCGCTCCCCGCTGTGTATGGGAAATTGGATGGAAATATTACTTTCCGCCGGGCATCGGGAGATCGTGCGAAGGCTCGGTGGTGGTGTCGAGGCCACGGTTGCGCAGCAGTGCATCCACATGGGGTTCGCGGCCACGGAACTTGACATACAGCTCCATCGGGTCGGCGGAGCCGCCGGCCTCAAGCACATTGGCCTTGAATGAAGCGGCTGTGGCAGGATCGAAAATACCTGTTTCCTTGAAATGCTCAAATCCATCGGAGTCAAGTACTTCAGCCCACAGGTAGGTGTAATAGCCGGCTGCGTAGCCATCACTGCCGAAAATGTGGCGGAAGTAAGGGCTGCGGTAGCGGAAAGTAATCTCCTTGGGCATATTGAGCTTCTGAGCCACATCGGCTTCAAATGCAGCCACATCCACATTGTCAGCATCGGTGATTTTGCCATACTGGAGGTCAAGGAGGGCGGCGCCCACCAGCTCGGTGGTGGCAAAACCTTGATTGTGGGTAGAGGCGGCAAGGAGTTTGTTGATCAGCGAGTCGGGAATAGCCTCACCGGTCTTGTAGTGGCGGGCGTACGATTTGAGCATCTCCGGCTCCATGGCCCAATGCTCATGGATCTGTGAGGGGAGTTCCACAAAGTCGCGGTCCACATTGGTGCCGGCCTGGCTGCGGAGCTTGGCTTTGGTGAGCATGCCGTGGAGTCCATGGCCAAATTCGTGGAACATGGTCTCAACCTCGTCAAGGGTGAGCAGCGAGGGGGTGTCGCCGGCGGGTTTGGTGAAGTTGCCTACATTATACACAATAGGACGCTGCGAGCTGCCGTCTGGATCGGAGAAAGCACCCTGAAATTCGCTCATCCATGCACCCTGACGCTTGGAGGCGCGGGGGAAATAGTCGGTCATGAACACTGCGAGATGCTCGCCGGTGTTGGCATCCTTCACATCATACACTTTCACCTCGGGGTTGTATTTAGGGGCATCGGGCAGCTCGGTGAATGTGACGCCATACAGCTTCTGGGCCATGTTGAAGATACCCTGGCGCACATTCTCCAGCGGGAAGTAGGCGCGCACCTGGTCCTCATTGATGTTGTATTTGTCAAGACGCAGTTTTTCTGCATAGTAGTAATAGTCCCACGGCTGGATGGTGATGTTGTCGCCCATGCGGTCGGCCAGAGCTTGCATCTCTTTCACCTCCTCGTTGGCCCGTTTGATGGCGGGGTGCCATATCTTGAGCAGCAGGTCCTCGGCATTGTCCACGGTTTTAGCCATGACATTATCGGTTTGGTAGGCGGCGAAGTTCTCAAATCCGAGCAATTTGGCTTTCTGGGCGCGGGCTTTGAGAATGCTGTTGATCACAGGCTTGTTGTCGTTCTCACCCTGCGAAGCGAGGTTGGTGTATCCTTCGTACATTTTCTGGCGCAGGGCGCGGTTGTCGGCATACTGGAGCACGGGCAGACGGCTGGGAGCGTGGAGAGTGAACACCCATTTGCCGTTGAAGCCGCGTGCATTGGCTTCATCGGCGGCCATGGCCACATTTCCTGCGGGGATGCCCGACAGCTCGGAGGCATCGTTGACCACGATGGTGAAAGCGTTGGTGTCGTTGAGCAGATTGCGGTTGAACTTGAGATACAGGTCGGTGAGGTCAGTGTTGATTTTCATCAGCTGCTGCTTGTCGGCATCGTTGAGGAGGGCTCCCGAGCGCACAAACTGCTTGTAGGTCTGCTCCACGGCTCTGAGTTCGGGGGCGGAGAGGTTGAACTCCTTACGGCGGTCATATACCTGCTTCACCTTGTTGAAAAGGCTGGGGTTCATCATGATCTCGTCGCTGCTCTGCGAATACATCGGCATGATTTTTTCGGCCAATGCTTCCATTTCGGGTGAAGAGTCGGTTTCGTTGAGCGAGCTGAACACGAGCATCACCTTGTTGAGCAGCTGTCCGCTCTGCTCAAGCGCGAGGATAGTGTTCTCGAAATCCGGGGTGGCACGGTTTTTGACAATAGCGTCAATCTCCTGATTGCGCTCCTTGAGCCCCTGCTCGAAAGCCGGCATATAGTCGGCATAGGTTATTGACTCGAACGGAGGTATGTCATACACCGTGTTGTAGGGCTGCAAAAATGGGTTGGAATGTTCTGCTGCCATAGTTGGGATGGTTGGTGCCACGGCTATTGACAGAGCCATTGTGGCGGAAATTAATAGTTTATTCATATAATGTTAATTGATATTCAAATCGGGATTGGTGGAGAATATTGCTGTCACGGGGAAATGGTCGCTGAATCCATTGTTTCTCACTCTTGTTTTCAACGGAGTCAACCCTCTGTATAGTATCTGGTCGATGCGGAAATAGAACCGGTCGGCGCGGTATGTTACCGCCGGACCAAGCCCCGCCTCGCGGTAGGCATCGTGCAGGTCATGACCCATCATGGCCCGCTCGGCATAGCATCCGGGGATGTCGTTGAAATCACCGCATACAATCACCGGACCCTTCAGCTCGTTGATGTAGTGGCGCAGCTTGATGCCTTGGCGCGCTCTGGCCTTGAAGGCAAGCTTGAGTTTGTGGAGCAGGGTGCTGCGCACTGTGTCCACATTCATCATTTCGCCCTTGGTGAGGTCACGATAGAGTGTCTTGTCATCCTTGTTGAGCCCTATCGACTGCAGATGCACATTGACAACTGTCACCTTGGTGCCGTTGATATCCACCTCGTAGCACCCCACAAAAAATGAATGGGTGTCGGCGAGATTTATCGGAATCTCCTTCACCGGATATTTCGACAGCAGCCCCACGTAGGCATTGCGGCTACGCGCCAGATAGGGGTAGGTTTCGCGCAGGCGCGCCATCATTTCGGGGCGCACTTCGGGGTATTGGCCATCGTGGAGGTTGTAAGCTTCCTGATAGGCGATCATGTCGCATCCCGAATTGATGAGATACTCCACGGTTTCGGTGCACGGATAAATCGTGTCGGCACTGTTGTTCTTGTAGTTGGAGAGGCCCATCAGGTTGTAGGTCATGAGCGAGAAACGTGTGGACGGGTCGCTTGCGGCTATCAGTTTGCCTGAGTTGAAGTTGAGCGGGCAGATGTTGAGGATGGCACCCGAGCAGCACAGAAGCACCACAAGGTTGAACACGGCGGCGCGCCAGCTTATGAACACGCTTGTCACCAGCGCCACGAGCATCAGCGGCAGAATCAATGGCAGCATCATGGCGGCCAAGGCCGGGATGACGCTCGTTTCGGGGCTTACCGTGCCGCCGAACGACGACAGCAGCATGGCCACCGCGAGCAGCATGTTGACAATGCCGAGAAATATGTGCCACAGCTTTTTCATTTCCCCTGACTCACCTTGAATAATATTCTGCGCTCCTCCGGCGTCAACGACCCGTGGCCCGAACGGCGTATTTTGGACAATATCTGCTCGGTGGATATATCGCTCTGTTCCAATCTTGTTGCCGGGTGGATGGTGCGGAACTTCCACCGACGCATCTGCCATCCGGCGCACAGCCCTGTGAGGGCTCCGCCGAGATGAGCCACATGACCGGCATAGTCGCCGAACGCCACGCTCACCACATCCACGCTCAGCAGCGCGGCGGTGATCCACCACAGATACAGATGGCCCAGCACCGGCATATAGATTTTACGTTTGGGAATTACCGCGGTCACTGCCACGGCTATGGCCAGCACGGCTGCTGACGAACCTATGAGCATATTGCCGGGGGCGGCTCCGGCCAGCGAGTAGAGCACTCCGCCGCCTACGCCTCCGGCCATATAGAGCCATTGCGCTTTCCATCCGCGTCCATGTGGCAGCTTGAGTCCGAAATACCATAGACACAGCATGTTGAGCATCAGGTGCCAGCCGTCGGTGTGCACCCAGAAATAAGTGAGCAATGTCCATGGCCTATGCATCAGCCCTCCTAAGCTGCATGGCAGTTCGCACACTTGAAGAACCGACACTCCGGCAGCGGGCGACACCACGGTGACAAGCCGCAACAAGACCCAGATGGTGAGGTTAACCGCCACCAGGCTGCATAGTGCCGGATGGTGCCGGACAATCGTGCGCAAGCTATACATATCCGCCGAAACCTCCTGTTGTGCCTTTCTTTTTCCAGTACCAGATGATGATGAAGCCGAAAATCATTCCGCCGAGATGGGCGAAATGCGCCACTCCGTCGTTGGCCTGGCTCATCCCTATCAGCAACTCTATCACGCCGTATCCGAGCACCATCCATTTGGCTTTGATGGGCACCGGCACAAACATGAAATAGAGCGGCACATTGGGAAAGAGCATACCGAATGCCAGCAGCACTCCGTAGATGGCGCCGGAGGCTCCGATGGTGGCAAGCTGGTTGAGCATCATTCTCACCTGTGGCTCATCGGCGCTCTCCTTCAGATACTCTGTCATATCGGCCACGCTGACGCCATTGAGCGGTGCCAGCGCCTTGGCGAAGATGCCGGGCCATGTCACAGCCCACACCAGCTCCTGCACGAGTGCGGCGCCTATCCCGCACGATATGTAGAAAAACAGAAACCGCTTGCTGCCGAGAGTGCGCTCCAGTGTCACACCGAACATGAAGAGGGTGAACATATTGAAGAGTATATGGGCAAGGTTGCGGCTGTCGTGCATGAACATATAGGAGAACAGCTGCGCGGGGTTGAAATACGATGCCTGGAAATAGTGCAGAGCTCCGAACCGCTCAACATCAAACCCCAGCCTCGCGGGGAGGATGAACATGGCCAACCACACTATGAAGTTGATTATTATGAGGTTTTTGGTTACAGGTGGAAGATTTCTGAACATATGTATGGGTTATGTGTAAGTGTAATCAAAATGCAAAGGTACGCAAAATTTATGTGATGAGAGAAACCATCCGGTTGTTCCAACTGTTTAAGAATGTAAAAACATCACTATTATGCTTAAACGAATCCTTTTCCTTTTCGCGGCCATGATGACTGTATGCGCGTTTGCCGAATCCAAAAGTATGGTTGATGCCCATATCGACAGCACCCTTAAATCCAACAAGGTGATATTCATCGATGGCAAACCGGCTCCCGAAGACACTCAGCATTACGTTGACTCGGTGCGTCAGGTGATTGCCACTTTCTACTACGACCAGTTTCGCCATTTTCAGGACCCCGGCGCTCCCTACTTCCTGTTCATGAGCAAGGATGCACAGCTGGCCATGGGCATAGGAGGCGCAGTGCGCATGCGCGGCTATTACGATTGGGGCGGTGCCATCACATCCCCGGCGTTTGCTCCGTATCTCATCCCCATGCAGCCCGATCCCACAAGCCGCCGGCAGTTCGCAACCACACCGGCCGGCACTTGCCTCTTTTTTCGGGTGATAGGGCGCAACAAGGCCATCGGTGACTACCAACTCTATATAGAAGCTAACTTCAACGGCTATCAGGCCCGGGATTTCCACCTCAAGAAAGCCTACGCGATAATCAACGATTTTACCATCGGCTACGCTTCATCCACATTCTCCGACCCGGCGGCGGTGCCTCCCACTGTTGATGCCCAGGGCCCTAACAACAAGGTGGGCAACACCTCGGTGCTGGTGCGCTATATGCCTGTAGTGAAGGAAAAATGGTATTTCGCAGTGTCGGCTGAAACCCCCTCCGACCAGCTCGGAGTGGATGGTGTGAACACTCAGAAAGTGACCAACTGGATGCCCGACTGGGCCGCCTTTGTGCAGTATGAGTGGGCCAAGGGGCAGCATGTGCGCCTGTCGGGTGTGCTGCGCACCCTGAGCTACCGCAATATGCTCGCAGAGCAGAACCATAATGTGATGGGGTGGGGCGCGATGCTGAGTTCTGTGGCGCATCCACATCCCCGGATCACCACTTACGCTTCCGCCACTATCGGCCGCGGCTTTGAAGGCACCGGAGGCGACCTCCAGGTGGGCAACTACGACCTTATCGCCAACCCCGATGCTCCCGGGCGGATGTATGCTCCTGAGGCATTCGGCTGGAACATCGGCGTGCAGTATAATTTCCGCCCCAATCTGTTTGCTTCCGTGCAGATGAGCCAGATGCGCCTCCTCCCCTCCGAGACAATCTCTCCTGCGGAGTACAAATACGGACTCTATTGGACGGCCAATCTGTTCTGGAACCTCACACCGCGTATACAGGTGGGTGCCGAGTTTGATTTCGGCAAGAGGCAGAACTTTTCCGGCGAGCACAGATATGCACGCCGTGCCGGGTTGATGTGTCAATTTTCTTTCTGACAATTAGGATTTTTGGCGTTTTGCGGCAAAAATGATGAAAATGCAGTTTTTTTTTGAAAAAAAACGATATTTTTTAGCTTGTCTTTCAGTTTTTACCCTTATATTTGCTGCAAATACCTAAAAACTAATCAAAATCATTATCAATTATGAACAAAACAGAGCTTATCAATGCCGTAGCCGAGAAAGCAAACCTTTCCAAAGTACAGGCCAAAGCCGCTCTTGAGGCCACTATCAACACCATCAGCGAACAGCTCGCCAAAGGTGACAAGGTTGCTCTCATCGGTTTCGGTACTTTCGCAGTTGCTGAGAAAACAGCACGCACAGGTATCAACCCCCGTACTAAGGAAAAAATTGAAATCCCTGCCCGCAAGGCCGTGAAATTCAAAGCAGGTGCCGAACTCAACGATGTTGTGAAATAATCCACCCACTCATTCAGAGTATAAAAACAGTCTTCAAAAACGTATGGGGTGAGCCTTTCCGGGCCCACCCTCATTTTTTTTACCATGCGGTAAAATTAGTGAATGTGAAATAAAAGTGTTAACTTTACCACGGATTTTGGCAATGCGCACCCTGGTGGGGGATTATCGTCCTCGCAGCGAACAATCCCACCGCTGTGGCGTTAACATTTAAAAGCCGCCGGAATGCGGAGGCTATACCGAAATTCAATGTTATACTTAAAAAACTTTCAACTATGAGTAGCGAGAATAAATCATCCAAGGCTCCTGCCACCATGCAAACCCTCTTCGGTCTGATAATGGTGATAGTGTATATCGGCATGGGCGTGCTGTTTTTCATTGGTTTTTTTGCTCCGCTCTACGGTTCGTGGACATGGATCCGATGGGCCGCCGGCGCACTGTTCACAGTGTATGGCATCTGGCGTGCCTACCGTCAGTTCAAGCCTGTTGACACTGACGAATAATATTTGGTGCCTCTCGCCGTTTAATTCATGACCACATCAGAAACGATAGTATGAAAGCCATTCGCAACACTATAGTATTGTCAATGCTGTGCCTCTGCGCTGCATTGGCTTCTTGCTCCGGAGGCGGTGCCGGAAAGCCTACCTCCACATCCTCGTCGGGTATTGCCACCATTGCCTGCGATGCAAGTTTCGAGAACATTCTGTCGCAGGAGATAGATGTGTTTGAGTACATCTACCCCCAGGCCAGCATCATACCCTACTATGTGGATGAAAGTGCGGCATTTGACTCTCTGCTCAATTTCTCCACCAAGATGATTATTGCCACTCGTCCGCTCAACGACAAGGAGATGAGCTATCTGAAGTCGCACGACAAAATTGTGCGTCAAAGTCAGATTGCTGTGGACGCCCTGGCCTTGATTGTCAATCCCGAAAACCCCATCGAGCAGCTCAGCAAGCAGGAGTTGCGCGAGATTCTCACCGGCCAGGTGTCGCGATGGGATGAGGTGAGTCCGTCGCCGCTTGGCGAAATATCTGTGGTGTTTGACCTGTCTCTTATACACATCTCCGAGCCCACGAGACGGAGCCACATCTCGTATGCCGTCTTCTGCTTGAAAAAA
>ENA-OZES01000388-OZES01000388.1-human-gut-metagenome-genome-assembly--contig:-NODE-388-length-26777-cov-7.529002_pt1 | contig 26777 bp, 27 predicted proteins | sample MGYA00245068_ERZ653609 | MGnify/ENA primary metagenome ERZ653609 (study PRJEB26926, sample SAMN06164898) | human gut metagenome | biome: ENVO:00009003; feature: ENVO:2100002; material: ENVO:00002003... | reverse complement strand
CTGTTTTTCTGCACATAGTCTAGCACTGTGCAGGCGGAAAAGCAATCGGGAGACAAAACCTCTCCGTCAATGCTTCGCATTGCCACCTCTCCTAGCAGGAGAGGCAAGAAAACAGTATCGTAAACTTGGCTTCCCTGACCAGGGGAGCTGCCGCCGCAGGCGGCTGAGAGGTTCTATGATACAGCAAACGCCGCCTGGCGGCATTCCCACTCGGCGGCGTTTGCAAAAATTCTGAACAGAGAGAAGCGCGGGGAGGATCAATACTTCTTCTCAACCGGAACGATCCAGCCCTTGGTATCGGGGATCTTGCCCCACTGCATCCCGGTCATGGTGTCGTACAGCTTCTGGGTCACAGGGCCGATCTTGCCATCGCCAATGTAGGCGTGCTCGCCCTTCCAGACCAGCTCCTTGACAGGGGAGACGACCGCAGCGGTGCCGGTGCCGAAGACCTCTTCCAGCTTGCCGTCGCGGGCAGCCTGCATGATGTCGGCGATGGCCAGCTTGCCCTCGATGACCTCATAGCCCCAGTCCTTCAGCAGCTCGATGCAGCTGCGGCGGGTGACGCCGGGCAGGACGGTGCCCACGGTGGCGGCGGTGTAGACCTTGCCGTCGATCTTGAACATGATGTTCATGCTGCCGACTTCCTCAACGTACTTCTTCTCCACACCGTCCAGCCACAGCACCTGTGCGTAGCCCTGCTCCTCGGCCAGCTCACCGGCCTTGATGGAAGCAGCGTAGTTGCCGCCGCACTTGGTGAAGCCGGTCAGGCCGGGAGCGGCACGGATGTACTCGTCTTCGACGTAGATGCGGACGGGGTTGATGCCCTCGGCATAGTAAGCGCCCGACGGAGCGCAGATGATGCAGAAGATATAGTGCTTGGAAGCGTGCACGCCCAGACCCACATCGTTTGCAAAAATGAAGGGACGGATGTACAGGGAAGCACCATCGGTATGGGGCACCCAGTCGCGCTCCACGTCCACCAGAGCCTCAACAGCCTGCACAAAATCCTCCTCCGGGATCTTGGGGATGCACAGACGGTCGGCGGAATCCTGGAAACGCTTTGCGTTGCAATCAGGGCGGAACAGCTGAATGGTGTCATCCGCGGTGCGGTAAGCCTTCATGCCCTCAAAGATCTCCTGCGCATAGTGGAACACCACCGTGGCCGGGTCCAGCGGGAAGGGTGCATAGGGGACGATGCGGGCATCGTGCCAGCCCTCGCCCTCGGTATAATCCATCACAAACATATGGTCGGTAAATTTCTTGCCGAAGCCCAGCTTGGTCTCGTCCTGAGGCTTCTCCTTGGGAGAAGTGGTACGAGTGATCTTGATATCCAACATGATATATTTCCCTCTTTTCTGATCTCACACAGCAGATTTTGCGCGGCACGCGCCCGCACCTGAAATGCCGAATGTTGTTTTCTATTATAGTAGCATGAGCCGGATTTGCAAGGAAACGCAAAATCTTTCATGTTTGGGGGCTGTAAGTTGTCGCAAATTGTGATATTATTGCTGTAAGCAGGGCTTCTCCCACAGCGGCCCCTGCTGTTAAACCTCTCCGTCAAAACCTATCGGTTTTGCCACCTCCCCTAGTAGGGGAGGCTTTGGCAGTCCGGGCAGGTTTCCAGTTTTGCCAAAGGCTCTCCTATCAGGAGCAACAGCAACAACCGCCGCCAGTGGCGGATAAAGGGCGTTGCTGTTGGGGCCGCGGCCAGCAAAACATAAAATTGGATGCTGGGAGCCGCAACCCGTGCCTGCCGAGCGATAGCGACGGCTGAGAGGTTAGACAAAGTATTATCTCATCAAGAAGGGAACCAATCCATTATGATCAACGGCGTGATTTTTGATATGGACGGCCTGATGTTCGACACCGAGCGGATGTGGGCCACTTTCTGGGAACCGGCGCTGGCGGCGCTGGGTCTGGAGTACAAGGAGGGCCTTGCCGAGGCTGAACGCGGCACTGCAGGCGAAACTTCCCGTAACATCGTGCGGCAGTTCTACGGAGAGGACTGTGATGCCAACGCCATCATCGACAGCCTGCACCGGGTGGCCGATGAGGAGTTCCAGAAACCGGTGCCCAAAAAGCCGGGGCTGGACGAGCTGCTGGCCTGGCTGGATGCCAACCACATCCCCATGGCAGTGGCCTCCTCCAGCCGGGTCCATGTCATCGAGGGCAACCTGAACAACTGGGGGTTGACCCACTACTTCAAGGCGCTGGTATCCGGCCAGCAGGTCAAACACTCCAAGCCCGACCCGGAGATCTTCCTGCTGGCGGCAGAAAAGCTGGGCACCGACCCCGCCCACACGCTGGTGCTGGAGGACAGCTACAACGGTGTCCGCGCCGGTGCCGCCGGGGGCTTTGTCACCGTCATGGTGCCCGATCTGCTCCCCGCCGACGATGAAATGCGCAGTCTGTATACCATGGAATGCACCAGCCTGAACGAGGTGCTGGCCAAGCTGAAAACAGGAGAACTGTAACTGAGGGAAAGCTCCGCAAAATCACCCCGTGTTCCGGGGTTTTATTGTCTCCTGCGTTATGTTATAATAAAAGAAAAGAAAAAAGGAGACATCCCCCATGAAAATCGCAATTCCTTATGAAAACGGTATGGTATTCCAGCACTTCGGCCACACGGCAGAGTTCAAGTTCTACGAGGTCGAAAACGGACAGGTGACGGCCAGCGAGGTCGTTTCCACCAACGGGCAGGGCCACGGCGCACTGGTGGGCTTTCTGGCCCAGCACAATGCCAATGTGGTGTTCTGCGGCGGCATCGGCCCCGGGGCACAGAACGCCCTTGCACAGGCAGGCATCCAACTGTTCGGCGGGATCAGCGGCCCGGCAGACGCGGCAGTAGCAGATTATCTGGCCGGAAAGCTCCGCTTTGACCCCAACGCCCATTGTGACCACCACGACCACGGCGAGGGCCACCATTGCGGTGAGCATCATTGCGGCGGGCACTCCTGCGGCCAGTAACCCATAACATCACAAAACCCCGGAGCGATGCATCACAGCAAACGCTCCGGGGTCATTTTATGCCTTAGAAGAACCGGCAGAAGCCAGGACAGTGCTGTGAACGCTCTGCCTCATCTCGACAGCATTTTATTGGGACACAAAAGAGATGCTCTCGGTCTGCTTCGATGCGGCCGGGCGGGGCGGATCTGCTTTGGTCAGCATCTGCTGGAATTTCCGCGCCGCCGTGTTCAGCGGGCGGTGGCGGTCGTAAACAAGGCAGATCGAACGGGTCGGGATGATCTCCTGCAGATGGAGCTGCACCAGCTCGCCACGCTCCAGGCTATCCCTCGCCATGGGTTCCGGCACAAAGGCAAGGCCCAGCTCGCTTTTGACCAGCGTGAGCATCTGGTCGGTGGTGGCGGCTTCCGTATCCGGCTTGAGGACCGCGCCATGATCCAGGAAGAACTGCCGGTACAGGCTGCGGGTCACGCTCTCGTCGCTGAGGGAGATGAGGGGATAGCTGCGCAGCTCTTTCAGGGTCAGGCTCTGACTTGCCAGCGCGGTGAAGGTCCTGCCACCCACCAGCACCTCGTAAAACGACTTCAGCTCCACCATTTTCAGCCCCGACTCGATCTCCGCCGGGGTGCTCACAATGGCAAAATCCACCTCGCCATTCTTCACGGCCTGCACCGCCTGCGGGGTGGAGTGGTTCGAGATGCGCAGCCGGATGCCGGGATATTCGGTATGGAAATCCCGCAGCTTTTTGGAAAGATAAATGTTGAGCGCCGTCTCGGTGGCGCTGATGCTGATGGTTCCGTGCTCCAGCGTGGCACTGGCGCTCAGCTCCTCCTCGGCATCCTGGATCTGCACCGCCGCCGAAGCAATGCGGGAGTAGAGCATCTCGCCCTCCGGTGTCAGGGTCACACCCCGGTTGGAGCGGATGAACAGCACGCAGTTCAGCTGGCTTTCCAGCCGGTTCATCGAGTGGGTGATGTTGGGCTGGTTGTTGCCCAGCACCCGCGCAGCCTTGGTAAAGTTCTGATACTTCGCCACATAATAGAAGATCTTGTAATACTCCCAATCCACATACATGATATGCCTGCCTCCTCCATGTAAAAATCGCATTGCAGCCTTGTGCAGAATACTTTTTGCACATTCTTTCCCTGCCCGTATCATAACAACTGCAATCGTAAATTGCAAGAGGAAATTCAAAAATAGTACACCTATCAGGACGAGCACGGCAAGAGCTGCGACAAATGGGAGAGCTTTCCCACAAAAGAGGAGGCGGTGAAACGCCAGAAGCAGATCGAGCATGAACTGGCGACCGGCAATTTCCTGATCCCGTCCACCGTGACGGTGGCAGAGTTCCTGATGGACTGGCTGCCCAAGCAGTGCAGCAAGCACAAGTGGGCACCCAAGACCTACCAGTCCAATCTGGCGCTCATCCAGAACCTCATCATCCCTTATATCGGGGAGATGCAGATGCAGAAGCTGCGACCCTACCACATCGAAGCCCTGTACGACACCCTGAGCAAGACCCCTTGCGGGCAGTATGTGGGCGGCAAGCGGCGAGACCTCTCGCCCAAGCAGCAGAAGCGCACCCTCTCCGGCACTACCCTCCATGAAGTCCACCAGCTTCTGCACAATTCCTTTCTGCTGGCGGTGGAGTGGGGCATCCTCATCAAAAGCCCCGTCCCGGTGGAAGCGCCCAAAAAGACCACCCAAGAGCGCAGCATCTGGGAGGTGGAGGAGATGCGGGCAGCACTGGACAGCATGGAGGACCCCATCCTGCATCTGGCAGTGCACCTGACACTGGTGGGTGCACTCCGAGAGGGTGAGGTTGCCGGTCTGACCCCTGAGGACATCGACTTTGATGCCGCCAACGGCATGGGCACCTTTACCGTCAACCGTTCCATGCAGCGAGTGCAGAAGGACACGCTGGCACAGGTGGACAAGGGCTGCATCCTCCGCATCTTCCCGGACAAGCTGGAGGGCAGCAAGACCTCCCTCATCCTGAAAGACACCAAGACCGAAGCCTCCTGCCGCACCATCTTTATGACTGCTGCCCTGCGGGAGGAACTGAAGCAGTGGCTGGAACGCTTGAAACGGGAAGAAGCCCTCGACCCGGAGCGATACCGCAACAGCGGGATGCTGCTGCGGCTACCCAACGGTCTGGCGGTAGAGCCGGTGCTCATCCGCAAAAAGTTCCTGAAGTGGCAGGACGCACACCCGGAGTTCCCGCGCATCGTGTTCCACGGTCTGCGGCATTCCAGTGCCACCTACCAGTTGATGATCTCCGGCGGCGACATCAAGGCGGTGCAGGGGACCACAGGACACGCCAGTGCGGATATGCTGGTGAACACCTATGCCCATATCCAGCAGTCCTCCCGTGTGGAGCTGGGCAAGAAGTTTGAAAGCGGCTTCTATGCCAAGCCCGACACCTCCAGCCCGCAGGCTGTACCCGCCGCAGGCGAACCCACCATCTCCATGACAGCTCTTTTGGAATTGCTCAAGGATGCCGACCCGGAAATGAAGGCAAAGCTCCGTCTGGCCCTGCTCACCTGATGCAAAAAAGGGCACTGATTGCAATGCAATACAGCGCCCTACATAATCGGACATGGATAACACCGACCGTGCAAAAACCGTGCAAAAACCGTGCACCCATGGCTTACAAAACAAAAAAGCCATGAAATCTTTCGATTTCACGGCATTTTCTGGTGCGATGGCAGGGACTCGAACCCCCGGCCTACTGATTCGTAGCGCACGCCGGGCGATTCCCTCAATTTTTGGAAGTTACGTTTTGTCGTTATTTCTTAGCGATACATCGCAAGTTTTGAGCTTGGAGTTTCTGCATCCTTTGTCCGATTTTGCAACGATTTGCACCCTTTGCACGTTTTGAAACCGTGCAAAAACCGTGCAGAAACCGTGCACTTACTCCCGGACAAACTAAAAACCACTTCATCCGACAACGACTTGACGGCATTGGTTCGAGTGACTGCACACCAAAAATCAAGTCTTGGAGGATATGACTATGACAAAATTGCTTTCCTGCCGCTACAACATGGACACCAACCGGGTGGAAGCCCTGTTCGCGGATGGCACCACCGTTGTCATCGACTGCATTACCGTGGAGGACGAGTACGGCAACACCCCGGCACAGCGGGCAGAACTGGACTGGCTGCTGTATAATAAGCCCTTGGAGTACGCACAGATGGTGCTGAGAGGGGAGATGGAGCATTATCTTTCCCTCGGCTGTGACCACGGCAGGCTGGAAGATTGAGCCTTAGAAAACGCGCGGCAAAAATGCTAATCGCGCGGCGCGCGTTTTTATCGCTGACTTTTATTCAGGCAACATTGCACGCGCGCATTCCAGCGTGCGATTCCACTTTTCCGAAATTCAATCGTATTACAGTTTATTTTTACAAGTTCCAACTTTCACGTCGCACCTTCCCACGCATGAAGAATGCACGCCCGTGCGATCTTTGTTCGCGGTTTATTCGCGGTCAGCCGGATTTATTCGCGCTTTGTTCGCGCGATTGCGCGTTTTCAGCGTAAATTCAGCGTAAACCATGCCAAGTCAGCGTATTTTCAGCGTAAATCCCGGGAAGTCAGCGTAAACAACCATTTACCATATATAATAATGCCCGCCCACCTGTGGAAAGCCACAGTGGGCGGGCATTCTGCGTTTTCAGATGGACTGGAACCCTTTGCCGATGATCTCGCTTGAGTTGACAATGGTCAGAAAGGCCTCCGGGTCCTCCCGGCGCAGGAAATCCCGCAGCAGCCCTGCCTGCCGCCGGGTCAGTGCCACCATGATCATGGTGCGGGGCTCGCCGGTGTACACGCCGGTGGCGTTCTGCTGGGTCGCTGTGCGTCCCAGTGTTTCCGTAACGAAATGCCGGATGGGCTCCGGCCTTGAGGTGATGACCGTACACACCTTGCGGAGATTCAGGCTCTCGATAGCTGTATCCACGATGGTGCTGCGCCCGATGAGTCCCAGCACGCAGTACATCCCGGTCTGCGGGCCGTAGAGGTAAGCCGCAAACAGCACTGTGCCGATATCGCTGAGCAGCAGAGCCCTGCCGATCTCCACCTTGATGTACTTGTGCAGGATCATCGCCACGATCTCGGTGCCGCCGGTGGATGCCCCGATGTTGAATACGATGCCGCTGGCAATGGCAGGCAGCGCCACCGCAAAGCACAGCTCCAGCAAAGTATCATCCGTCAAAGGCTGCGACACGGGAAACATCTTTTCGCACATACTGGAATAAAAGCTGAGCATGAAGGAGGAGTACAGTGTCCAACCCATGGTCTTTATGCCCAGAAAGACGCAGCCCAGCACATCCAGCACCGCATTGGTGATCCACATAAAGGTGCTGACGCTCAGAGCCGGAAAGCAGGTGGCCAGAACGATGGAAAGACCGGTGGTGCCGCCAAATACAAAGTGGTTGGGCGCACAGTAAAAGTTCAGTGCTACTGCATAGATGATAAGTCCCAGATTCAGCAGTAGAAAAAAGCGTGCGCCGCTCCACAGCTGTGCCGGAGTCAGGTTTTTGCGCAGACCGTTCTTGATCGCTTCCATCTCAGTCCAGATGCTCCTTTACATCCATCAGCTGGGTGATGATGCAGTCTGCGGCGGACTGGTCCAGCGGCTCGCCGTGGCGGGGCTTCAGTGCCAGCACCTTCAGCCCTGCCGCCTTTGCGGAGGCAATGCCTGTGGGAGAATCCTCCACCGCAATAGCCTTGTCTGCCGTCAGCCCCAGTGCCTTCAGCGCCTTGAGATAGATATCCGGTGCAGGCTTATGGGCGGCGCAGTCCTCGCCGCTGAAGGCGAAATCCACCATGGCTTTCAAGCCGCCCTCCGTGAGCATCTTCATGATATCCGGTGCTGCGCTGGAGGACGCCACCGCCACCTTCAGCCCCCGGCTGCGCAGCGCATTCATCAGCGGCTCTGCCTGCGGGTCGGTAAGCTTGCCGTAGGGGGTGGGGCGAGCCTTGCGGTACTCCCGGTAAGCCATCAGCATCTCCTGACGGCGCACAGGGTCGTTGGGGACAATGGCTTCCCAGATGGCTTTTTCGTTGGAGCCGATGAAGTTGCCCTCCGGGATGGGGATGCCGTTTTCCAGCAGAAAGTTTTTACGGCGGTTCTCGTAGTAATATTCTGTATCTGCCAGCACCCCATCCATATCAAAAATCACTGCTTCAATCATTCTTCATTTCCCTCTTCATCAAAAAAGGGGAGGGGCAAGCCCCTCCCCCAAGCATGGGTCTATTGATCCCGGTCGATCGCTTAGTACTCCAGCTTCCACATATAGCGGCGCAGGGTCAGCGGATGCTGACGGACGTAGGACAGCTCCTCAGCATAGACGCGGAACACGGCGGTGTGCATCAGCGGGTTGAAGTAGGTGATGACGCTGCTGTCCACAGCATTGCCCAGACCGTAATCCTTTGCATCCACAACGGTGGTCAGAGCATCGAAGCGGTGCAGGAAGGTCAGTGCGCGGGCATCCACGGGACGGGTCTTGCCGTCGTTCATCAGCAGGATGAAGGGCACGTCCTTGTCCACGATCTCGAAGGGGCCGTGGAAGAACTCGCCGCTGTGGAAGGAGCCGGAGTTGACCCACTGCATCTCCATCATCAGGCAGATGGAGGTGGAGTAAGCGACCTCCATGGAAGCGCCGCTGGACATGACGTAGACGACGGGAGCGTCCTTGTACTTCTCAGCGAACTCCTTGGCAGACTTGCGGGCAGAGTTGGCAGCGTTCTCGGCAGCCTCGAACACGTTGGTCAGGCCCTCGATCATCTTGTCGTACTTGTCGAAACCTTCCACCTGCTGCAGGATCTCCACAGCCAGTGCCAGAACGTAGCCCATCTTTTCCAGCTTGGCGGCGTAGTTTGCCTCAAAGCCGTGAACGATGGTGTAGTCAGCTTCCTTGGTCAGGGCAGAACCGGCAGCGTGGGTAACGCTGACAACGGTTGCACCAGCGGCCTTTGCCACGCTGTTGGCCTTGACGGTCTCAGGGGTGCTGCCGCCCAGAGAAGCGGTGATGACCACAGTGGTGTCGCCCAGCCAATCGGGGGTATCGTAGTTGAACTCGTTGGCGGTGTAGTGTGCCACACGCAGCTTCTTGCTGCAGTTTGCCAGGAAGTACTTTGCGGGGTACAGCTCTGCCTTGGAAGCACCGCAGCCAACAAAGGCCACGTTCTCCACGTTGTGCTTTGCCACGATGTCTGCCACGATGGACTTGACGTTTGCCAGATCAATGTTATACATAATGCAATCCTCCAAATTATTTTTCTTTTTGTTCTGATGAATCACAAATTACAGGCGTACGGATATCTATGTAAGCCGGAAACCCGGTTACACCAACAGACCAAGGGCGTTGATGGCAACACCGCCCACGATGCAGATGCCCAGCAGCCAGCCGGTCTTGACCTTTTTGCGGATCAGGGTGTACATCAGCATCACGATGCCAAGGTTCAGAAGGTTCGGCAGAATGCTGTTCAGCACATCCTGCAGCACCAGACCGGTGCTTGCGAAGGTAATGGGGGTAGTCAAACCCACCATGCTTGCCACCATGGCACCAATGACCATCAGGCCTACGATGCCGCAGACGTACATCAACTTGTCCATCATGCCGCCGTTGAGCTTGGTCAGGTACTTGCTGCCCATGGTGTAGCCCAGCTTACCGGCAAACCATGTGACCAGCACAGAGGGGACGATGGAGATGATCATAGCCAGAATGGGGCCCAGAACGCTGCCCTGCTGTGCCAGAGAGATGCCCAGACCAAAAGCGATCAGGCGGACAGTGCCCTGGAAGAAGGAGTCGCCCACGCCGGACAGGGGGCCCATCAGCGAGGTCTTGACGGCGTTGATGGTCTCCGGGTTGAAGTTCTCACGGTCGGCGGCGTACTGCTCCTCCATGGAGGCAGCCAGACCCAGCGTAAAGGCACTGGTCTGCGGGGTGCAGTTGTAGAACGCCATCTCGCGCTCGTAGGCTTCCTTTTTATGCGCCAGCTGCTCGGGGTCGTTCTCGTCGGGGTACAGCTCATCCAGCGTGGGAGCGATGCCGTACAAAAAGCCCATGTTCATCTGACGTTCGTAGTTCCAGGAGGCCTGAATGTTCAGGGAACGCCACATAAACTGGAAGTATTTCTTGAAGTCGCTGCGCTTTGCAGTCTTGGTTGCGTTGCTCATTTCAGCTTCCTCCTATCAAAGATCGTCGTCATCTTCCAGCGGGTCGTAGTCCGGGTTGGCAGCAGCTGCACCGGCAGCGGCTGCGGCAGGTGCGCCCTTGCCATACTTCAGACCGGTCAGGATCACAGCCAGAATTGCGGCGAAGATCGCCACAGCGGTGATATCCAGACCCAGATAACCCACAAAGAAGAAGCCCAGCAGGAAGTAGACGGTCAGGTCGCGGTTGAGCATGGTGGACAGCAGCAGGGCAATACCGTAAGCGGTAAGGAACTTACTGCCGAGGTTCAGGCCATCGGTCAGCCATGCGGGGATGAAAGCCACGATCTTCTGCACCAGATCCGTGCCGAAGTAGACGGACAGGAAGATGGGGATAAAGTACATCAGGCTGTACAGCAGCGTGCCCCAGACGATGTGCATGCTCCATGCCTTGCGGAACTTGCCTTCTGCAATGGCGTGGTCGGCAACGTGGGTCAAGTTGGACAGGATGGTGCGCATCAGCACGCCCAGCATCTGGCCCAGAACAGCGATGGGAATGGCCAGCGCCAGTGCGGTCTCGGCAGAAGCATCGGTCAGGATGGCAAAAGCTGCGCAGATGATGGCAGCCATGTTCATGTCCGGGGGTGCTGCTGCGCCGATGTTCACGATGCCAAGGCTCATCAACTCGATGGATGCGCCAAGGGTCAGGCCGGTCTGCAGATCACCCAGCAGCGCACCGACGATGGTGCAGGTGATGAGCGGACGCTCGAAGTTCATGCGGCCCAGAATGCGCGAGTCCAGAATACAGAACACGCCAACCAGACCCAGAAGCAGTGCGGTAACAAACATGGGTCAATTCCTCCTTCTTATTTTCTTACGATCAGGTGTGATCGATGGGTACTACCTTAAAGGTGGGGGTCTGCTGGCTGTAGATCTTAATGCCCATATCCAGCAGCTTCTGGGTGTCTGCCTGCTCCTCCGGGGTCAGGAATACCGACTGGTCAAAGGCCTTGGAGCCGGGCTTGTTTGCCACAGCGCCGTAGTTGATCTCTTTGATCTTGGGGTATGCCTGGCAGAACTTGAGCAGGGCAGCGGTGTTGCCGAAGATCATCATGATCTTCTCGTCCAGCTGCTCCACCTTGGGCATCTTGGCGATGGCTTTGTCCACCGTAAAGATGTTCACCCGGACACCGGCAGGCTTGCTCAGCAGCAGGGCGGACTTTTTCATCTCGTCGTTGGCGGCGTCATCGTCCACCACGATGATGCGCTGTGCGCCCACATGGCCGGTCCACGAGAATACCACCTGACCGTGCAGCAGGCGGTAGTCCAGACGTACTAATTTGATCATAGGTCATCCTCCTCATCTTGGGCTGCGTTTTTCAGCAGCAGGTTGCAATCAATGATCTGCGCCTTGGCATCTGCAATGCACTCGGCCAGTTCGTCCTGTGTCAGGGCTTCGTCGTTGGAAGCAAGGGTCAGCACCAGAGAAGCGTTCATGCCGCAGATCAGGTGCACCGCCGGATACTCCGGCAGCAGAGTCAGCATCTCGTTGTTCACGCTGCCGCCCATCACATCGGTCACGATGTACACAGCATCCTCTGCTGCAAAGCCATCCAGCAACCGACGTGCCGCCACCGTGATAGGCTCGGTCTCATCCCGCAGGGTAGCAAGGGCATAAAGGTTCGGCAACTCACCAAGGATCATCTGCACGGTGTCCTTCATTCCGGCGGACAGCCCTCCGTGCGAAGCAAGAATGATTCGGTTCATACGCATCCACGACCTTTCCTGTGTTTCCTTCATCTCTTCGGCGTCTGTATCATCTTATTCGTTATAGACGTCATAATCGTCATGTACATAGTACCACATTTTGCACAGACGTCAAGAGGTTTTTCTAAAAAAATCTTTACTTTGGTAAAGTGCACAAAGCATCTCCCCTATATTTTAGCAGTTTCACCAACAATTCTCCTTGGAACGACAAAAAGAGCGTCTTTTCCGGGTGGAAAAGACGCTCTTGGGGGGACAGAATGCTGCCCTCAAAACTCAAACATATACCGGCTTCCAATGTAATACTGCCGCCCGATGCACAGCGGGTGGTCATATTGGTCATGGAAGTAGGCGTTCAGATACAGCAGCGGCTCGCCCAGCGAAAGGTTGAGCAGCTGTGCCTGTTCTGCCGAAGCCCGTACCGCCTCGATACGCTGGCAGGAGGTCGTCGCAGGGCGCAGCCCGGAGATGCGCTCAATGGTGTCAAACATGGAAACATCATTGAGGTTCTCGCTCATCAGGCTCTTGTAGGGCTCGTAGGGCAGGAACAGGTTCTCCAGAAATACCGGCTGGCTATCGGCGGTGCGCAGACGCTGGATATAGATGAGCAGGGCATCCGGGCCCACATAGAAGAAGGCTTCTTCATCCTTGCGCACCGGTACGATCTGACGGTTCAACAGCCGTGCACCCGGCACCATGCCATTTTCCTTGCAGGTCTCCGTAAAGCTGGCAGCATTTCTGCCGCTGGTAAACTTGCGATGGATGCGGGGCTTACTGACAAAGGTGCCGCGCCCCTGCATTTTGACCAGATACCCTTCGGCGCACAGTTCTTCCACGGCACGGCGCACCGTGATGCGGCTGACCGAGTACTCCGCACTCAGCTCCGGCTCCGGGGGGATCTTCTCGTTGGTTTTGTATTTGCCGCTCTCGATCGCGGCACGAATGTCATCCTTTACCTGCTGGTAAAGTGGGACGACAGCACTATCATTGATCGCCATGAAATACCTCACCCTCAAATTGAGTATATCGTTATAAACATTATATTCATCTTATGGCTATGATAGTGCATATTCCGCGAATTGTCAAGTAAAACTTGCAGTCAATTTTTTGTGCGAGGTAACGGATGCGCCCCGTGCTGCACAGGGCACCCCATTTTCCAGTGCCCTGCCGGGAAGAATCCAAAGAGCGGCGGAACGCTCGTTGGCACACGACTTTGGAACCAAAGTCTAGTGTGTTACACCTTGGTTCCGGCTGATGCGGAAAAGGAGCTGCGAAAGGCTCCGGCAAGCACCTGTTTTGTGGCAGAAGGATGTGCGGATGGGCATGGCAGCTAATGGTTTCTGCCCACCCAACGCAGGCTTGCAGAGGAACCAATGGTGTACGTTCTCCCGTCCTGCCGCAGCAGCGTTTTTCCCCTATAAGCCGCAATGTAAAAATAATCAGCGTCTGTGCTTGCCCCGGTTGCCTGCAAGCGTCCCCGGTTTCAGCATTGCCGTTTTATAAAGGATCTTCTTTATCAGCTTTCTTTCATCCTCTGTCAGCTTATCGTAGTTGATTCCGATTGCCTTCAATGCTGTTCGGATCTTCTTTTCATCCGCAGACCCTTCATGTTTCTGTGCATCCTCCAGTTCCTTCATCAGGTTATCGACCATTGCACCATCCGAAGTGGTCTTGTCCTTGCGGTGTTCCGTCTTGATGTTCTTCAGGATATCCACCAGTTCATCATACAAGACCCGGCCAAAGTACTCATCTTCATCGATCTGCCCCCGCTTCAAGGTGCTCATGTATAGATCGTTTTCATCTGCTGCATACTTCTTTTTCAGCATTTGCCGGGTCGCTTCCAGACCAGCATTGAGGTTTTGAATGTTTGCGCTGACATATCCATCCACATAGATTTCCAGATCGGTCATGAACCGCCGGAAATTCTCATGCACGATCAGTTCGCACAGCAGCCGATGATTGAATTTTCCATTCCTTAATACGTCCACTGCGCCGTCGCTCAGATGCAAGTCCGAAAGGACTGCATCTGGGCGTTTTTTGTTTTCCGTCACACCCAGCAGGTAGTCCGTGGTCACACCATAAAACTCAGCCAGTGTTGTCACGGCGTAAATGCTGAGGTCGGTCACATCGTCGCTCTCGTATTTCGACAGCGCCGATTTGGACAGACCCGTCTGCTCAGCCAGCGTTTCCAGCTTCAGATGCCGCTCCACACGCAGGTCTTTGAGCCGTTCTCCCAGTGTCAGCTTGATGTTCATGGTCGCACCTCCGATGTTTTTCGCACAGTATACCACTTCCGGCGGTTCCTGTCCATAAGCGTGGAATTTTGCAGTTTCTGCACCTGTTTTCCGACATTATGGATATACGGCACAGCGGCCATTGCGGTGCTATCCTATAGACAGAAAGAAAACATATTAACTCCCCAGCAGCGAACATATTAAGGGCTTCCCGCGAAAGCCCTCTGAAATATCTTTCATAACAGGACCTTGAGAACAGAATGACCGTCCGAACTGCCCAGACCGCCAAGACCTCCCATCGGGGGAGCGAGCGCCCTGCATGGGGCCGACACAGAGTCCAAAAAGATTTCCTGTCGGGAGGCAGCAAGGGAGACCGGCTTCACCGAGATTCCCACTTAGGGAACACCGGTGACTTTGAACGTGGCAGGGATCAAATTGATCCGTGCCAGAGCCTTTGACCAAAGGAGAAATTTTGAGTTTGTATCAAAAGATCAAGTCCGCCATCACCGTTTGGCAAGTGGGAGAGATGTACGGCATGGAGCCCGACCGCCATGGCATGGTGTGCTGTCCGTTCCATTCCGACAGCGACCCCAGCATGAAGCTGAACGACACCTATTATTATTGCTTTGGCTGTGGAGCCAACGGCGATGCCATCGACCTCACCGCCAAGCTGTTCGACCTGAACCCCCGGCAAGCCGCCGAGAAGCTCGCAAGTGACTTCGGGCTTGACCCGGACAAACCGCCCGCCAATGCCATCGCCCTGCCGCCGCCCAAGCGTGGCCTGACGGACGAGCAGTGGGCAGACATCGCCTACTGCCTGCGGGTGCTGACCGATTATCTTGACCTGCTGCACGACTGGCAAAAGCGCTACAAGCCCGCCAGCCCGGAAGAACCGCTGGACGAGCGGTTCGTGGAAGCCCTCCACATGACCGAGACCATCGAACACCTGACGGACTGCATTGCATTTGGGACGCCTCAGCAGAAGGCCGTTGCCGCTGCACGACTGCTGTCCGGGTCGTACCTGCTGATGCTGGAGGAGCGCACCGACCGCCTTGCTCTGGCGAAGTGCGCCTGACGATTCATTCACCTAAAGTGGTGCTTATCATTATGATAATCACCACTTTACTTTTTGAAAGGAGACCCCCCTATGAAGAAAAACATTTCCCGCAATCCCTTATGGCCGGACTGGTACAACGGCAAGAAGATCGATGAAGTCCAGTTTGGCCGTGCCTTTCTGGAACAGTGGCCGCTGAAATGCGTCAACGGTACGCTGTACACGCTGGACGGTCCGGTGGAGGACGAGAGCGAGATCAAGCAGCGCATCTTGGAGAACATCGAGGAATATGTCACCTCCGGCCTGTCCAAAAAGGTCACCAACATTCTGGAGACCATCAAGCTGCTGGCCTTTTCCGACCCGTTCCCCATCGAGCAGGACTGCATCCACCTCCAGAACGGCGTGTACCATCTGCCGGACGGCTCTTTTCAGGAGAGCCGCCTGTTCTGCCAGAACCGCCTGCCTGTGAGGTATGACCCCAAAGCCGCCAGCCCTGACCGCTGGCTGACCTTTCTGCACGAGCTGCTGGACGATGCCGACCTCCCCACCTTGCAGGAATATCTGGGCTACTGCCTGATCCCCAGCACCAAGGGACAGAAGATGATGCTCATTGTCGGCAAGGGCGGCGAGGGCAAGTCCCGCATCGGACTGGTGCTGAAACGGCTCATGGGAGATGCCGCCAGCAACGGCAGCGTCCAGAAAGTGGAGAACAACCGCTTTGCCCGTGCCGATCTGGAACGCCGCCTGCTGATGATCGACGATGATATGGACATGAACGCCCTGCCCAAGACGAATTATATCAAGACCATCGTGACCGCCGAGGCCAAGCTGGACTTGGAGCGCAAGGGTGTCCAGAGCTACCAGCGGGACATCTACGCCCGGTTCCTCTGCTTCGGCAACGGTGCGCTGACCTCGCTGTACGACCATTCGGACGGTTTCTTTCGCCGCCAGCTCATCCTGACCACCAAGGACAAGCCTGCTGACCGCACGGATGACCCTTTCCTTGTGGAGAAGATGTGCGCCGAGTTGGAAGGCATCCTCCTCTGGTGTCTGGAAGGGCTGCACCGGCTGGTGCAGAACGATTTCCGCTTCACGGTCAGCGAACGAGCCGCCGCCAACGTGGACACCATCAAGCGCAGCAGCAACAATGTCATCGACTTCATGGAGTCCGAGGGCTATTTCCGCTTCAAGGCGGACTACTCCATCAGTTCCAAGGAGTTCTACGACATTTACAAGCAGTGGTGCGAGGACAACGCCTGTCACAGCGTATCGGCCATCCGTTTCAGCGCAGAGCTGCGCCAGAATGACCGCCGCTATAACCTTGAAGCCACCAACAACATCTATCTGCCCGGTGGCCGCAGGGTGCGGGGCTTTGTGGGCATCGAGCCGCTTGTCCACCCCTGCCCGTAAAAAGTGCATTTTTTCACGGAAGAAGTTCGTACAACCTGTACGGTCTGTACTTGTACGCACTTGTACGGTGGATTTTAAGAAGATTAAGCGTGTTATCGTTTATATTTCAGATTTCCGTACGCCGTACGAACCGTACGGGTTACTTGAAGTCCGTACAGATTTTTTTGTACACCCCAAGAAGGAGCGTGATCTATGAAAGCCCAATATGGAATCCTGCGATTCAAAAAGTACAAGGGACCTGCCATCAGCCCCATCGAGGCCCACAACGAGCGCACCAAGGAGCAGTACGCCAGCAACCCGGATATCGACACGAGCCGAAGCCGCTACAACCTCCATCTGGTGCAGCCGCAGGGCAAGTACCGGGAAGAAGCCGACCGCATGATAGCTGCCGCCCACTGCCGTGTCCGCAAGGACAGCGTGCGAGTGGTGGAAGCACTCGTCACCGCCAGCCCGGAGTTTTTCAAGGACAAGAGCAACCGGGAAATCAGGGCGTACTTTGCGTACGCCCTGAAATTTTTGGAGGGCAAACAGAACCCGGACACCTTTCTCTCTGCCGTTGTCCACATGGACGAGAAAACGCCCCATCTGCACCTCTGCTTTGTGCCCCTGACCGCAGACGGGCGGCTGAGCGCCAAGGAGATCATCGGCAACCGAAAGAACCTCGTCAAATGGCAGGACGAGTTCTGGCAGCACATGGTCAAGCAGTACCCGGAGTTGGAACGGGGCGAAAGTGCCAGTCAGACCGGGCGGGAGCACATCCCGCCCCGCATCTTCAAGGAGATGACCCAGCTGACCAAGCAGAAGGAGCAGTTGGATGCCCTGCTGGTGGGCATCAATCCCTTCAACGGCAAGAGCCGTGCGGCAGAGATCAGCAAGGTGTTGGACAGCTATATCCCCAACGTGGCACGGATGAAGGACCAGCTGCGAAAGTACAACGTAGCCTTCACCAAGACCGCCGCCGAAAACGAAATGTTAAAAGAGAAGAACAAGACGCTCTCTGCCTCGCTGGACAAAGCGAAGGAAGGGAGCGTCTTGAAGCGTCTGGAGGATGCCAAGCTGCGGCAGGACTATGAAGCCGCCCTGAAAACGCTGGACAGCATCCCGCCGGAGGTCATTCGATTTTATGAGAACCGCACGCAGGAGCCTGCGATGCGCCACGATAAGTAAGGAGCAATGCCTATGTGTAATAAAATGTACGAGAATGTGAAATCTTTGGATTATACGAAAAAGTCCTTGCAGTCGGACTCTGATCCGGCTACAATGGAGGTGGTCACTCGAACCAATGCCGTCAAGTCTCCGACCAACAGCCCTGAGACCACAAAGCTGGTGTACACTGTAAAGGAGGTCGCGCAGATGCTGGCCATCAGCCAGCGTGCCGCCTACAACCTGTGCAACAGCACCACCGAGTTCCGTGTCCTGCGGGCAGGCGGAAGCATCCGCATCCCGAAAGACAGCTTCGATGCGTGGCTCTACCGGGCAGCTTGATAAGGAGGCAAATCTATGGCATATATCACGAAACGCGGCAGCTCTTACAGTGTCCGCTACACCTATCAGGACGAGCACGGCAAGAGCTGCGACAAATGGGAGAGCTTTCCCACAAAAGAGGAGGCGGTGAAACGCCAGAAGCAGATCGAGCATGAACTGGCGACCGGCAATTTCCTGATCCCGTCCACCGTGACGGTGGCAGAGTTCCTGATGGACTGGCTGCCCAAGCAGTGCAGCAAGCACAAGTGGGCACCCAAGACCTACCAGTCCAATCTGGCGCTCATCCAGAACCTCATCATCCCTTATATCGGGGAGATGCAGATGCAGAAGCTGCGACCCTACCACATCGAAGCCCTGTACGACACCCTGAGCAAGACCCCTTGCGGGCAGTATGTGGGCGGCAAGCGGCGAGACCTCTCGCCCAAGCAGCAGAAGCGCACCCTCTCCGGCACTACCCTCCATGAAGTCCACCAGCTTCTGCACAATTCCTTTCTGCTGGCGGTGGAGTGGGGCATCCTCATCAAAAGCCCCGTCCCGGTGGAAGCGCCCAAAAAGACCACCCAAGAGCGCAGCATCTGGGAGGTGGAGGAGATGCGGGCAGCACTGGACAGCATGGAGGACCCCATCCTGCATCTGGCAGTGCACCTGACACTGGTGGGTGCACTCCGAGAGGGTGAGGTTGCCGGTCTGACCCCTGAGGACATCGACTTTGATGCCGCCAACGGCATGGGCACCTTTACCGTCAACCGTTCCATGCAGCGAGTGCAGAAGGACACGCTGGCACAGGTGGACAAGGGCTGCATCCTCCGCATCTTCCCGGACAAGCTGGAGGGCAGCAAGACCTCCCTCATCCTGAAAGACACCAAGACCGAAGCCTCCTGCCGCACCATCTTTATGACTGCTGCCCTGCGGGAGGAACTGAAGCAGTGGCTGGAACGCTTGAAACGGGAAGAAGCCCTCGACCCGGAGCGATACCGCAACAGCGGGATGCTGCTGCGGCTACCCAACGGTCTGGCGGTAGAGCCGGTGCTCATCCGCAAAAAGTTCCTGAAGTGGCAGGACGCACACCCGGAGTTCCCGCGCATCGTGTTCCACGGTCTGCGGCATTCCAGTGCCACCTACCAGTTGATGATCTCCGGCGGCGACATCAAGGCGGTGCAGGGGACCACAGGACACGCCAGTGCGGATATGCTGGTGAACACCTATGCCCATATCCAGCAGTCCTCCCGTGTGGAGCTGGGCAAGAAGTTTGAAAGCGGCTTCTATGCCAAGCCCGACACCTCCAGCCCGCAGGCTGTACCCGCCGCAGGCGAACCCACCATCTCCATGACAGCTCTTTTGGAATTGCTCAAGGATGCCGACCCGGAAATGAAGGCAAAGCTCCGTCTGGCCCTGCTCACCTGATGCAAAAAAGGGCACTGATTGCAATGCAATACAGCGCCCTACATAATCGGACATGGATAACACCGACCGTGCAAAAACCGTGCAAAAACCGTGCACCCATGGCTTACAAAACAAAAAAGCCATGAAATCTTTCGATTTCACGGCATTTTCTGGTGCGATGGAAGGGACTCGAACCCCCGGCCTACTGATTCGTAGTCAGTCACTCTATCCAGCTGAGCTACCAACGCATACGTTCCGGTCGGAACAAGATGTATTTTATCACGCAGGGCGGGGTTTGTCAACAGTTTTTTGCAGATTTTTTGATTTTATTTTCGTTTTATATTTTTTCACGCAGAAAAGTACGTCTTTTCGTTTTTTAATACCCTTCGTAATTCTCCGCGCAAACCTCAGGCTTCCTCTGCCAGACGCTCGGCGATGCGGACACCGGTCGGCGTTGCGGCAAGGCCACCCTGGCCGGTCTCCCGCAGATCAGGGGAGAGCAGACTGCCCACGCGGCCCATGGCATCGATGACTTCATCGCAGGGGATGGCGTAATCTACCCCCGCAAGCGCCATATTGGCGCAGGAAACGGCGTTCACGGCACCAACAACATTGCGCTTGATGCAGGGCACCTCCACCAGACCGGCCACAGGGTCGCAGACCAGGCCCAGCAGGTTGCCCAGTGCCATAGCGGCAGCGGCGGCGCACTGCTCCGGCGTGCCGCCCTTCAAGTGGCAGAGGGCGGCGGCGGCCATGGCGCTGGCGGCTCCCACCTCAGCCTGACAGCCTCCCTCGGCACCGGCCAGAGTGGCCCGGGCGGCGATGACCTGCCCGAAGCCTGCGGCCACATAGAGGGCATCACAGATGGCTTCTTCATCGGCCTCGCCTGCACGGGCAAGGGGAAGCAGCACCGCCGGGAGCACACCGCAGCTGCCAGCCGTGGGGGCAGCAACGATCCGTTTCATGCAGGCGTTGCACTCAGCGGTCTTGAGGGCTTCGGCGGTCACCTCTGCAAGGTAATCCCCGCCATAGCTTCTGCCCGCCTGATGGGCCTGTTCCACCTTGGCGGCATCGCCGCCGGACAGGCCGCTGCGGCTGCGCTGGGCAGGGTCATAATCCAGGCTGGTGGCCTCCATTACATGCCACAGGTGATGCATGGCATGGCGGCTGGCCTCTTCGGTCAGGCGGCTCTCGGCCAGATCACTGCGCAGGATGGCCTCGGCAAGGGAGAGGTTCTGGCTGCGGGCAGCGGCCAGCATTTCTTCACAGGATAAAAAGGACATGGTCATTCCTCCGCGTCTTCTTCGGGCTCGTCGATGTTCAGGCAGGTCACCTTCAGGATACCGGGCAGGGTCGCCAGCTTCCGTTCCAGTGGGTGGGGGATGTGGGAATCGCACTCCAATACCATAACGGCATAGCCGCCGGTCCCTGCGCGGAACACCTGCATCGATGCAACGTTGATCCTGCGCACGGCAAGGCAGGTGGTCACCTCGGCGATGCAGCCGGGGGTGTCCTCATTGTGAATGATCAGGGTGTTGCTGTCGCCGCCGAAATCGGCGGGCACGCCATCGATTTCGGTCACGCGGATGCGCCCGCCGCCCACCGAAGCGGCTTTCATGGAAACCACCCGCCCCTCCCGGCCCGTCAGGGTGAGAACAGCGGTATTGGGGTGCGCAGAGCGCAATTCCACAGGATGGATCCGGAATGCCATGCCCTGCTCTGCGGCCAGGGCAAAGCTGTTGGGCAGGCGGGGATCATCTGGCCGCAGGCCAAGCAGGCCGGCGACCAGGGCTTTATCCGTGCCATGTCCCTTTCCGGTGGTGGCAAAACTGCCGTACAGGCCGATATCCGCCTGCGCCGGGATCTCGCCCAGAAGCTTCTGGGCCGTGTAGCCGATCCGGGCGGCACCCGCTGTATGGCTGGAAGAGGGGCCGATCATAACCGGCCCGAGAACGTCAAACAAGCGCATCCGATGCACATCCTTTCGTGCTCCGCCGGGCAAAAATCGCCCGCTTCGCACTTTTTTCTCTCTTTTATTATACCGCTTTTGCCCCACTTGTGCTATAATAACTTTATTAATGTTTGAAATCGCTCCTTTGGGGGCAACACGGAGGTTGGATTCCTATGAAACTGGTAAGCGTGGAAACTCCCGAAAAGAGTGTCTGCAAGATGACCTTCAGCGCAACGGCTGAGGAGCTGGAGACCGCATCCAATGCGGTGTATGAGCGCACCCGCGCCAGCTACACCATCAAGGGCTTTGCCAAGGGCGAGGCTGACCGTGCTCAGATCGAGGCCGACCGCGGCGAGCACACATTCTGGTATGATGCCATCAACGACCTGATGGATCGCGATGTTCCTGCCCTGTACGAGGCCGCCATGGCCGAGCACGGCTTCAAGGCGGTGGATGAGCCCAGCTATGACCTGGTCAGCGTTAAAAAGGACGAGGGCTTTGTAGCCACCGCCACCACCCCGCTGCAGCCGGAGCTGAACCTGACCCAGACCACCGGCTTCCATGTGGAGTGCGTGACCCCCGCCGTCACCGACAAAGAGATCGATGCCGTGCTGGAGCGCCGCCGCAATGCTGCTGCCGAGCTGGTGCCCCACAAGGGCCCGGCCGTCAAGGGCAACATCGTTCACATCGATTACGAGGGCCTGCTGGACGGCAAGCCCTTCCAGGGCGGTTCCGCACAGAACCAGACCCTGCAGCTGGGCAGCGGCCGGATGATCCCCGGCTTTGAGGACGGCATTCTGGGCCACAAGGGCGGCGAGGAATTCGAGATCAACGTCACCTTCCCGGTACGCTATCACGTCAAGGACCTGGCCGGAAAGCCCGTTGTCTTTAAGATCAAGCTGATCGATGTCTGCGTCCGCCAGCTGCCCGCCCTGAACAGCGATTTTGCCAAGAAAGTGGGCAAGGTGGACACCATGGAAGCGTTCCGGGAGCAGGTGCGCAAGCAGCTGCACGACGGTAAGCACGCCAGCGCCCTGAACCGCGCCAAGGATCAGGTGCTGACCCAGCTGGCCTCTGCCGCTGAGGGCGAGCTCCCCAGCGTTCTGGTGGAGAGCACCTACCAGCAGGAGATGCAGAACATCCAGCAGCAGCTCCAGATGCAGCGCATGAGCCTGGACCGCTACCTGAGCCAGATCCACCAGACCCGCGAGAACTTCACGGCCAACGTTCACGCCGCCGCCGAGAAGAACACCCGCGCCCGGATGGCTCTGCTGCAGGTCGCCCAGAACGAGGGTCTGGTGCCCACCGATGAGGAGATCACCAAGAACCTGCAGGAGCGCGCCGACCGCACCAAGAAAACGCTGGAAGAGGTCAAGGCCAACGCCAACATCCCCGCCATGCAGCGCAGCGAGGCCATCCGCCGCGCCGCCGACTGGGTGATCGAGCACTCCACCATCGAAGAAAAGTAATTTCCCAAAGTACAACAAAAAGAGCCTGTCTCCAAGGAATTTCGGGAGACAGGCTCTTTTCTTTTGCAGTTTATTTTGTCAGAAGATTGAAGCCCATGACCACGATGCCCAGCACGACCAGAACGATGCCGGTTGCACGGTTCAGGGTCTTGGCATCGGCCTTATTGGCAAAGACAGCGGCGATGCGGGCCCACAGCAGGGTGAACAGGACGCAGAGGATGAACACGGTCCAGTCCGGTGCGCCGCCGATGGCAAAGTGGGAGACCGCGCCGGTCAGGGCGGTGAAAGTCATAATGAACACGCTGGTGCCCACGGCAGTCTTGAGCTCGTAGCCCAGGACGCTGGTCAGGATGAGCAGCATCATCATGCCGCCGCCGGCACCGATAAAGCCGCAGATCATCCCGATGACCACACCGCAGACGATGGACTGGAGGGCACGCTTCTTAGCAGAGACCCCCTGCATGGCTTCTTTGGTGGTCATAACGGGCTTGACGATGAATTTAATACCCAGCAGGAATGTCATAAACACCGAAAAGCTGCCCATGGTGGTGGAAGGCATCAGGCTTGCCACCCAGCTGCCTACCACGGTGAACAGCAGCACACTGGCCATCATGATCAGGCCGTTCTTGATATCAAGGTTCTTGTTTTTGTGGTAGGTGTAGGCAGACACCGCACTGGCCAGCACATCCGAGGAAAGGGCAATGCCGACTGCCATGTAGGGGTCCATCCCCAGGAAGGTGATGAGCATCGGGCTGATGACCGCGGCGGCGCTCATGCCCGCAAAGCCGGTGCCCAGGCCCGCGCCCATTCCGGCAAAAAAGGTAACGATGATGGTAAACAGCAGATTCATCTTATTCTTCTCCTTCTAGGATCGCATCCAGGTTTTCGTTCATCGTATCGATGACTTCAAAAAATATCTCGAGTTTTTCTTCCTCCAGCCCTGCCATCAGGCGACGGATGAAATCATCCTGCATCCTGCGGCCCTGTTCGATGATGGACTGCGCCTTTTCGGTGCAGGCAAGCTCCGTTTTGCGGCGGTCACCCGGCACCGGGCGGCGCTCCAGAAAGCCCTCCTGCACCAGCTTGTCCACATTCACCGAGACAAGGTTCGCCTTGATGTGGCGCACCTCCACGATATCGCGGGCAGTCGTGTAGCTGGGGTTGTTGGCAAGGAACATCAGGATATCAAAAGCTGTCTGCGGCAGATGCAGCTTCTGGCACAGCGGCTTGCAGACGGCGCTGTACACAAGGCCCGTCTTGTTGGCAAATTCCACACTGGGGTTCAGCTCACGCATTCCGCGCCCTTCTTTCTCTCTTTTTGAATCGTTCATTTTTGAAGTATTTTAGCACAGGAAATCTCTGTTGTCAAGGGCAGGTGGCGTAAAATCAACTGATCCATATATTTTGTCCAACGCAAAAAGCCCGCACCATGAAGATTTTCACGGTACGGGCTTTTGATATGCTTCAGGACAGGGTCACAGCACTGCCACGGCAAGGAACCGCACAACGAGCGCGGCAAGCCATGCCACAACACACTGATTCACGACCATAACGGTGGCCCAGCGGCCGCCCATCTCCCGCTTGACCGATGCCACAGCGGCGATGCAGGGGGTGTAGAGCAGGCAGAACACCAGCAGGGGAGCCGCTGCCGCCGGGCTGAGCGCCGCGCCCAGTGCGGCAGAGGAGCCATACAGGATGGTAAGGGTGGAGACAACGCTCTCCTTTGCCATAAAGCCGGTGATCAGCGCCGTGGACACCCGCCAGTCGCCAAAGCCCAGCGGTGCGAACAACGGCGCGATGCCGCTGGCGATCCAGGCCAGAATGCTCTCCTGCGGGTCTGCGGTCAGACTGAGCTGGAAGTCAAAGTTCTGCAGGAACCAGATGATGATGGTTGCCAGGAAGATGACCGTAAAGGCACGCTCGAGAAAATCCCGGGCCTTTTCCCAGAGCAGCTGGGCCACATTTTTCAGGCCGGGCAGGCGGTAGTTGGGCAGCTCCATAACAAAGGGCACGGCCTCGCCCTTGAACAGCGTCCCCTTGAGCAGAAAGGCCATACCAATGCCCACAAGGATGCCCAGGAAATACAGGCCCACCATGACCAGTGCGGCGCACTCCGGGAAGAAGGTCACCGCAAACAGGCTGTAGATCGGGAGCTTGGCCGAGCAGCTCATAAAGGGCGTGAGCAGGATGGTCATTTTCCGGTCCCTCTCCGAGGGCAGCGTGCGGCTTGCCATCACGCCGGGGACCGTGCAGCCAAAGCCGATGAGCATGGGCACGATGCTGCGGCCCGAAAGACCGATGCGCCGCAGCAGCTTGTCCATCACAAAGGCCACGCGGGCCATATAGCCGGTATCCTCCAGCAGGGAAAGGAAGAAGAACAGGGTCACGATGATAGGCAGGAAGCTCAGCACACTGCCCACACCGGTAAAGATGCCGTCGATCACCAGCGAATGCACTGCATCGTTGACGTTCCACGCCGTCAGGGCATTGTCCACAAGGATCGTCAGATTCTCAATGCCCAGTTCCAGCAGGCTTTGCAGCCCTGCGCCGATCACGCCAAAGGTCAGATAAAACACCAGCGCCATGATGCCCACAAACGCCGGGATCGCCGTATATTTTCCGGTGAGGAAGCGGTCGATCCTTGCGCTGCGCAGCTGCTCCTTGCTCTGGTGGGGCTTTACCACGGTCTGATTCACCAGCTGATGGATAAAGTGGAACCGCATATCTGCAATGGCGGCGGCGCGGTCCAGGCCGCGCTCCTGCTCCATCTGCAGGATGATATGCTCGATCATCTCTTTTTCGTTCTGATCCAGCTTCAGGGCCTCCTCAATGCGGGGGTCGCCCTCCACCAGCTTTGTGGCGGCAAAGCGCACCGGAATCCCCGCCGCCCGGGCGTGGTCCTCGATGAGATGGATGATGCCGTGGATGCAGCGGTGAACCGCACCGCCGTGGTCATCCTCGCCGCAGAAGTCCATCCGGCCCGGACGCTCCTGATACTTTGCCACATGGATGGCGTGATCCACCAGCTCATCCACGCCCTCGTTCTTGGCGGCGGAAATGGGGACCACCGGGATGCCCAGCATCGCTTCCATCTCGTTGATGTTGATGGTGCCGCCGTTGCCGCGCACCTCATCCATCATATTCAGTGCCAGCACCATGGGGGTGTCCAGCTCCATCAGCTGCATCGTTAAGTACAGGTTGCGCTCGATGTTGGTGGCATCCACGATGTTGATGATGCCCGTGGGCTTTTCGCCAATGATGAACTGCCGGGTCACGATCTCCTCGCTGGAATAGGGCGACATGGAGTAGATGCCGGGCAGGTCGGTGACTTCGGTATCGGGGTACTCCCGGATGGCACCGCTCTTGCGGTCCACCGTCACGCCCGGAAAGTTGCCCACATGCTGGTTGGAGCCGGTGAGCTGGTTGAACAGGGTCGTTTTGCCGCAGTTCTGATTTCCGGCCAGCGCAAATGTCAGCACCGTTCCATCCGGCAGCGGGTGTTCGCCCTTTTTGGTGTGGTAGCGGCCGCCCTCGCCCAGGCCCGGGTGCTCCACCATCCGGCCGGCCTTCCGTGCCGGGGCCGCCGCGGGTGCTTCCGCCGGGGTGATCTCGATCCGTGCCGCATCGTCCAGCCGCAGGGTCAGCTCATAGCCGTGGATCTGCAGCTCCATGGGGTCCCCCATGGGCGCAAATTTCACCAGCGTGACCTTCTCGCCGGGGATCAGCCCCATATCCAGAAAATGCTGGCGGAGTTCTCCCGTTCCGCCCACTGTATCGATCACGGCACTTTCGCCGATCTTCAGTTCCTTTAATGTCATGGCAGATGCCTTTCCTTCGACAAAATGTTAGTGTATATGAACCTGTCTCTTATACACATCTGACGCTGCCGACGAAGCTAGAAGTGTAG
>ENA-OZES01000377-OZES01000377.1-human-gut-metagenome-genome-assembly--contig:-NODE-377-length-27549-cov-5.363788_pt1 | contig 27549 bp, 25 predicted proteins | sample MGYA00245068_ERZ653609 | MGnify/ENA primary metagenome ERZ653609 (study PRJEB26926, sample SAMN06164898) | human gut metagenome | biome: ENVO:00009003; feature: ENVO:2100002; material: ENVO:00002003... | reverse complement strand
GTGTGGATGTAGCTTATGGTGGCTCCGAGTGTGGCCCGGTTGCGTGCCGGATTGTTGGTGATCAGCAGTCCGTCATCGCCGGCTATCGCCGAGGAGTGGGCAGTGATGCCGTCAAACCGCCCCTGGAACGACAGCCGGTTGAATTTCCACGCCCTCACTGGCATGGTATAGTCGGCAAACGCCACATAGCTGTGGGCTGCCTTGTGGGCCTTGTGGGCGTAATGCTCGTACATATACTCCCCCTCGACATGCCACCGTCCTGCCTGCCACACCACCGAGGCGTCAACAAGGTTGGCCCGCACCAGCGAGGGGTGGATGGAGCTGAAGCCGGTGGTGAAGGTTGCGTTGCGCAGCTTGTACCATAGTTTGGAAGCGAACGCCACATCTTTGCTCCATCCGGTGTGGTCGCCGATGGCGTTTGGGCTGAACAGTCCCGCCTCTATGCCAAGAGGCAGTTTGGCGAAAGTGTATGCGGCCTTGGCTCCAACGGCGCGGTAGTTGCACATCTGCTTGCCCATGAAAGAGCGGTTGGCAAACAGATAGTTGTTGGGCGCACGGAATGTTTCCACGCCAAACGGCATCCTGAACTGGCCCGCCTGGAAATAGAGCTGCGCCGAGGGTTTGATGCGTGCCCAGGCATCGAGGATTTTCATTTTGCCCTGGTCGCACAGGTCGGTCTGCACGAAATAGTTGGCCCATGAGGCGATGTTGCCTCCGAGGCTCACCCTGGCGTTGCGCACCTGAAACCGATACTCCCCCTGAGTGGTGTTCATCTCAATACGGGTGCGCAGAGCGCCGTGGATTTCAGGTACATAATTAACCTTTGTGCTGTCGGCTGCAAACGCGGATACTGCAGCCGTGCATAGCATGGCCATGAAGGTATGGAATCTTTTCATAAGTGATGAATGTGGGTGTTATTGACAAAAACGGTGCAAAATTACTGATTTTTTTGTAAAATCTTTTCACCATTCCCCCGCGATGGGCTAACTTTGCGGATTGTGAACAGGATTGGCCATATATGTGTGAAGGTGTGCTGCGCTGTGTGCGCGGCCCTGCTGTGTGCTGCTTGCAGCTCCACACGCCATGTGCCCGCCGGTGCCATGCTGCTCGATGATGTGAAAATTGTGGTGGAGGACTCTTCGCAGGTGGAAACCACCGACCTATACAATTTCCTTCGCCAGACACCCAACCACAAGGTGCTCGGGTTTGCCAAGCTCCAGTTGGCCACTTACAACCTCTCGGGCCACGACTCCACAAAATGGTACAACAAATGGCTCCGACGAATGGGGCAGCCGCCGGTGATATACAGCGACGAGCTCACCGATGCCTCGCAGCGCCAGCTCCGCCAGGCTCTTGTCAACAAGGGGTATATGGATGCGCAAGTGGAGGTGGACACTATCCCGCGTCACGACAAAAAGAAGATAAAGGTGCGCTACCGGCTCCGTCCGGGGATGCCGCATACCATATCCTCCATCATCTACGATATTCCCGACACAGCTATGGCCGGGATTGTGCTCCGCGATTCGGCCAACTTCACCCTCCGGCCCGGCGACCTGCTTGACCGCACAGAGCTTGACACCGAAAGGGCTCTCATCACAGAGCGGCTGCGCAACCGCGGCTACTATGCCTTCACCAAGGAGTATATAACATTTATCGCCGACACTGCTGCCGGAAGCAAGGATGTGGACCTCACGCTCACTGTACAGCCGCCCCGTAAACTCGGCTCTGATGTGGCCGACTCTCTGGCACATCATTCACCCTACTACATCAATAAGGTGATATTCGTGACCGATGATGCCGGCATCACTTCCTCCGGCACCCACACAATCGCGGCCTCCGACACGGTGGTATATAAAGGTGTGGATGTGATTTACGGCAAGGATCATTATATTCTGCCGTCCACTCTGGTGGAGAAATGTTTCCTCGTGCCTGGACAACTCTACCGCAGCTTCATGGTGGACCGCACCTACGAGCAGCTCGCCCAGCTCGGAATCATCAAGAGCATCAACATACAGATGGTGCCTCAGCCCGAACTGGACGGCAAGCAGTGGCTCGACGCTTATATATTTCTGAGCCGCAACAGGAAGCAGGGGGTGTCGTTTGAGGTGGAGGGAACTAACTCCGAGGGCGACCTCGGCTTCGGAGTAGGACTCACTTATCAGCACCGCAACCTCGCACACCGCTCCAATCTGCTCACTGCCAAATTCCGTGCCAACTATGAGAGCCTGTCGGGCAACCTCGGCGGTCTGATCAACGACCGCTACACTGAATTTGCCGGAGAGCTCGGCATCACATTCCCCAAATTCATGTTCCCCCTGCTCTCTTCCGGCTACAAACGCCGCATAAAGGCAAGCACCGAGCTGGCCCTGTCGTTCAACTATCAGGAGCGCCCTGAATACACCCGCATCATTGCCGGGGCGGCGTGGAAATACAAATGGACCGCAAGGCAGGGGCGCGAACGGCGCACCTTCGACCTCCTTGATGTGAGCTACGTATATCTTCCCGAAAGCACCATCGATTTTCTCAACCAGGTGGCCCCAACCAACCCGCTGCTCAGATACAGCTACGAGGACCACTTCATTATGCGCATGGGCTATACCTACCGGCGCACCAACAAGCGTATCGCATCCTCATCGCTCCGCAAGCAGCCGTTTCAAACCAATGTGTACAGCTGGCGCGCTTCGGGCGAAGTGGCCGGCAACCTGCTCTATGCCATAAGCTCGCTCAGTCACCAGCAAAGGAAAAACGGCGTGTATGAACTTTTCGGCATCCAGTATTCACAATATGCCAAAGCCGAGGTGGACTATACCATCGCCCATAATTTCACCCCGCGCCACTCGCTGGCGTTTCATGCCGGATTCGGCATCGGGGTGCCTTACGGCAACTCTCGCGTCCTCCCGTTTGAAAAGCGTTTCTACGCCGGAGGTGCCAACGGTGTGCGCGGTTGGAGCGTCCGCACTCTCGGTCCCGGCAGCTACGACTCGCGCAATTCTGTGACCGACTTCATCAACCAATGCGGCGACATAAGGCTCGACCTCTCGCTGGAATACCGCATGAAGCTGTTCTGGGTGTTTGAAGGAGCTTTGTTTCTCGACGCCGGAAATATATGGACCATCCGCAACTATGAGAACCAGCCCGGCGGCGTGTTCAAATTCAACAGCTTCGCCAAGCAGCTTGCCGCCGCCTACGGCGTTGGCCTGCGCATGGATTTCAACTACTTCCTGCTCCGACTCGACCTCGGCTTCAAAGCCCATAATCCCGCGCTCAACCAAGAGCCGTGGCCTATTATCCATCCCCGCTGGAAACGTGACACCTCACTCCATTTCTCCGTGGGTTATCCCTTTTGATATGAAACAATTAGTAATCTTTGACCTCGACGGCACCCTGCTCAACACCATTGCCGACCTCGCCACCGCCACCAACCACGCCCTGGAGGTGTGCGGATTTCCCACTCACGCCACCGAATCCTACAAGCACCTCGTTGGCGGAGGCATTACAAAACTGTTTGAACGGGCTCTCCCCGAAGATATGCGCACTCCCAAAAACATCGAGCGCCTTCGTCCCCACTTCCTTGACTACTACAACCGGCATTGCTGCGACCTCACACGCCCCTACGACGGTATCCCCGAACTGCTGCAGCAGCTCCGCGCCAACGGTATAGCTGTGGCTGTGGCATCCAACAAATATCAAGGCGGCGTGGACCGGCTCGTCCGCCACTATTTCCCAGCCATTGAATGGGTGGCAATCGAAGGACAGAAAGAGGATGTGCCCGTCAAGCCTGACCCCTCGATAGTGTTCGGGATTCTCTCCAAACATCCCACCCCCAAAGCCGATGTGCTCTATGTCGGCGACTCCGGTGTGGATATGGACACCGCACGCCGGGCCGGAGTCTATCCCATAGGGGTGTCGTGGGGATTCCGCTCCGCCGACGAGCTTCGCGCCCACTATGCCGACACCATCGTCACCACTCCCGCCGACATCCTCGCTATCGCTCTCCAATAATATTATCCGGGATTTGTGATTTTGACAAGCGTTGTTTATTTTTGTGGTAAAATTCTGAAGTAGTATGGCATCAGTCAATCTCCAAGGCATGGGTGTGGCTCTGATCACACCGTTCCGTAAAGACAAAACCATTGATTTCCCGGCTCTTGAGCGGCTTGTTGAATATCAGATTGCGAGCGGCATCGACTTTTTGGTTGTGCTCGGCACCACCGCCGAAACTGCCACCCTGACCCCACAGGAGCGCCTTCAGGTCAAAAATTTTGTGCGCGACAAAGTGGCCGGGCGCGTACCTCTGATTCTCGGATGCGGTGGCAACAACACCGCGGCTCTCGTGGAAGAACTCACCACAGGCAACTTCTCCGGCTACTCTGCCATCCTGTCGGTGGTGCCGTTCTACAACAAACCTTCTCAGGAAGGCATCTATCAGCACTACAGCGCCATAGCCAAAGCATCGCCATTGCCGGTGCTCCTCTATAATGTGCCCGGTCGCACCGGAGTCAACATGACCGCTGAAACAACCCTCCGCCTTGCCAACGACCACCCCAATATAATAGGAGTGAAAGAAGCCTCCGGCAACTTCACCCAGATGGATGAAATCATCAAGCACAAAAAGCCCGAATTTATGGTCATATCCGGCGACGATGGCATCACATTCCCCCTCATCACCCTCGGAGCAGTGGGTGTGATATCCGTCATTGGCAACGCATTTCCCCGCGAATTTTCCAAAATGGTGCGCCTCGCTCTCGATGGCGACTATGCCAGCGCACGCACCATACACCACCATTTCGCCGACCTTTTCAGCCTGCTTTTTGTAGATGGCAATCCCGCCGGAGTGAAATGCCTGCTCCATGCCATGGGATATATTGAAAACGAGCTCCGTTTGCCGCTCGTGCCCACACGGATAGCCACACACGACAAAATCCATCAAGTGTTGTCGCAGCTCACCGATTGAAAAATATTTGCGCAGGTGGCAGCAAATTGCTATCTTTGCGCTTGAAAATCACAAACGGTCCGGTAGCTCAGCTGGATAGAGCATCTGCCTTCTAAGCAGACGGTCATGCGTTCGAGTCGCATCCGGATCACACAAGGGTCACAATTTTGGGGCCCTTTTTTCGTGCCCGTAAGTGACTGATGTGCAAGTGTTAGCAATTTTGTAAAATCTTGATTTAGAAAGATTTTACACAAACTGCATTTCCTGCCGATAGCCAAAGTTAGCATTTGTTAGTTCGGAATTAGCACATTATCTTTGGTACAAATTTCGTGTATGTACCACAAAAAAGTACCACAAAAGTACCAGCTTTTCTATCGAATATCAGCCGAAGTCTTCTCTCCCCCGGTCTTGCCATAGCGTCCGGAGCCTATTCAGAGTGCCAACTCTGTGATATGTGCTATTTTGTGCTAAATGTTTCCAAAAGATTCGGGGCGTGCAACAGCCTCGTTGCCGGATGCGTTGGAATGGTATGTGGTACACGTGTGGTACATTTCCCGGAATTTGTGGTACACGCTTTTTCATGTACCACATCACGAGAAATTTTAATGTATCATTCTTAAAATCTTTTACTTATGGCAGGAATACCACAGATTAAGATTGTTTTCGACCGCCGCAAGAAGGTATCGGCCGTTAACCCCGGCACTGTTGAGATTGAGGTGTCGTACAACCGTGAGCGCGTCCGTCTATCCACCGGCGTCGCTGTCCTCAAACAGCAGTGGAGCGGCAAGGAGGTGGTCAACCACCCTCAGGCCGACCATCTGAACGAACAGATACGCCGTGTCTATGACGGTATCCATGAGAAGATGTCGTCCATAGCCTCGACAAAAGGCGAATACGACCTGTCGCTTCTCAAAAAGGTCAAGAAAACGAAGTTGCAGGGTTCGTCGGCAAGTTTCCTTGACTGGCGGGAGGAGCGTATCGACATGCGCCCTGTCTCGGAGTCAACACGCAAGCAGCACAAGGTCATGCTCAACTGCCTTCGCGACTTCGGACTGATACGCTTCTTCAGCGACCTCACCCCAAAGAACATCAGGTTATGGGACGATTTCATACGCAAGCGTGTGACAGCCCAGGCATCGGTTCATGGCTACCACAAACGCCTCAAGCCCTATATCGTGGAGGCGATACAGTTTGAAAAGCTGGAGTCCAATCCCTACGACGGCATGAGGATTTCCCGAGGAAAGTCGGAGGGCATAAAATTCCTTACCGAAGAGGAACGTGACCGTGTGGAAGCCCTCGAACTCTACGGCATGACGGAGAAAGTGCGCGATATGTTCATTTTTTCATGCTACACGGGGCTGGCATACTCCGACCTTGTGAAGATAAAGAAGTCGGATGTGTTCAGGCTGGGCGAGGAGTACTGCATACGCGACAAGCGTATGAAAACCGGTATGCCCTATACGATTGTGCTGTTGCCTAAGGCGATAGCTATACTGAAAAAGTATAATTACGACCTCAATCTGATGAGCAACCAGAAATGCAACGACCAGCTGAAGATAATCGCCAATCTTGCCAAGCTGCACATCAACCTGACAATGCACGTCGGCCGCCACACGTTTGCGACGTGGGCGTTGACAAAGGGCGTGGGTATCGAGACTGTGAGCAAGATGCTCGCCCATTCCAACGTGACAATGACCGAGAAATACGCCCAGGTGCTTCAGACGAGCGTCATACAGGGCTTCGCATTATTGAAGGAGTAACGTACTTTTCCCATAATCCCGCCACATTTGGGGTCACTAGAATAATATATAACCACTCTCCCACGCGCGCGATGGAGAAATCTTGAAATGTTTTTAGAAAAGATGAATCATACACAAACATCGAATTCAAGTCTCCTTTAAGATTATAATATTAGATTACCTTTGTCGTGATAGCCAACTTTTAAAAATAATTTTGTAACTTTGTAATCTATCGCACAAGCAGTATTGTCATGGCTACGCTCTACTGTGGCGAGGATGGGAACATATATAAGCCCTACTTGCTTTCGTATGAAATAAATCCAAACAAGTTTCTTATGCCTGAATACATTCGACACTCTCGTGAACATATTAAAGAAATATCCAATGAGCCTTTTGGAGAAGACATTCTTGGTCGTAAGAAATTTGCTAATTTACTAACAAATATCGTAACGAACTACTCAACAGGGTTCGTCGTTGCTCTGAATGGAGCATGGGGTACAGGTAAATCTGTTTTTCTTGAACAATGGCGCAAGCAATTGAAATCGGAAGGATATAGAGTTACTATTTTTAACGCCTGGGATAATGACTATTTCGGAGAACCTACACTGGCCATTCTGAGTCAATTCAAAGATTTCTTTGATGAAGATACACCACTATCTCATAAAGCGGTTGCGGCTTGGAAAACTCTCCAAAAAGCGCCCTCTATTGTCGTTAAGAATCTTCTTAAAAAAGGGATTTCAGAAATTTCTTGTGGCGTTCTTGATGATAAAGTTATTGAGGAAATTTCAGATTCTTATAATCCTGAGGTTGAAGTAGAACAATGCTATCGTAATAGTGATATAGGGAAATATGTATCAAAGCGCATTGAGTTCATCAAATATAAAAATTCGTTAATGGAATTTGCAGCAGAGGCTTCCGCTGCCACCGTTGCCGGGCATCGCAATAAACCTCTTATATTCATCATTGATGAATTAGACAGATGTTCTCCTTCATATGCTGTCGAAGTATTGGAGAAAGTAAAGCATTTATTTAATATTCCTAATATCGTTTTCTGCATAGCTGTTGATAAGGAACAATTAAAACGTACTATACAAGGATATTATGGCGCTTATAATTTTAATGCAGAGGAATATTTGCGGCGTTTTTTTGATATAGAATTGGATCTGCCACCAATCAAATATGTTGAATTTGCGCAACTCCTTTCTAAACACTTTAATTTCCAGAATTGTATTTGGTCTGACAATAACCGAACGGAGTTTATTAAGATTAGTGCTTCAATGGCAGAGAAGCACCATTTATCCCTTAGACAATTAGAAAAATACTATGCACATGCTAAACTTGTATTTTCAAGTTATGGCAAAGTCGATGATAGCGAATGGCTTATAGCGATTATGCTTATTTTATATAAGTTTGAAAATGGCATATTTAACAATCTCATTGATAAAACTTATTCTTTGGAAGACTATGCCAACAGTTTGAAAGTCCTATTTGATTTCAGCGAGTTTTCAAACGGGCCTAATCTTTTGGGTGCTTTGCTATATTTTATCGATACCCACCTTAACGAAGGTAATCGGATAACCGTTTCTAATGATTTCAAATTTCCATGGAGTTCTCAATTTGCAACAACAGATCTTGATAAGATGTCACGAAGTTATTATGCAGCTTCAGTTCGCGATTATCGAGGACTTCCATTATCCAAAATAATTGATAAAATTTGCTTTATTGAGCACTTCGTGTGTCATGTGTATTAGAACGATGCAAATACATCAATCAAATATAGTATTATGGGCGAAACCAACGATTTAGACGCTTACAACGATGACTCCGAACATGATATGTGGATAGACTTCGCATATCAAGAGAATACCGATGAATTGGCCGTCCCATTCGATAATGAGGCGCGGATGACTGTATTACAACCTTAATGACTGGGATTAATGAATAATGCTGAATATCGTGAGGATTTAATTATAGAATTAGTAAATTGGGCGGCACAAGCATCTCCTCTGTATTATTCACAAAATTACTTTGGTAAGTTCGTTAAAGAATTTTGGCAAACCGCCGAAAATAATGTTAACTCGTTTGAAGCCAATATTATCTCACGCATTGATTCCTCAATCTTTGGCAAATATACTTTGCGTAGATTGTATATAGAACAATTTTACTTACCCCCTTTTTCTGAGTTCAGCGTTGACACTTTCTACAACAAAGTTGGTTTGGGTATTCGTCCAGAGGAAAGAGAGAATTTGAATAAAAAATTTCTTGATACTTTCTCAGACATATATGACCCAAATGGAGACATCTCTGATATCATTGATTTCAATGACGAATGTTGGGATATTTTTTGATATAAGGCGTTGCGGCACCGCCGCCGCGCTTTCGTGACCGAGCCTTGGTCTCGGCAATTCGGCTTCAATCGCATAACGCAATTATAAACTTAAATATGAAAAAATATTTTCTTATACTATCATTCATTCTCTCATGCGTCTTTTCCTCTTGTGGACCCGACTCCGGGAGCACAACCACAAGAGCAGGTATCATCGCCGAAGATATGGCGCGCAATGAACTGCTTTCTTCTTCTGATATGGATTGGAGTTTAGTCGGTGTTGACGAGACCGGTACTGATTCTTACCATGTTGTTGCCAATATCAAGGCCCTAAACGGTCTTGGCATGAAAGTACCTCGCAAGGTATCTGTTCGTCTACGTTATAACGGTGCTGGTGATTGGGCCGGCGTTAATAATGGGACAAAAGAAAGTATCAAATATCTTGATGAAAGTACTGGTCGGCAATATTAAATTTTCAATTACTGGAGTTATTAGATTCAATATTTCATTACACTAAGATTAAATGATAGTTAAAGTTAAAAATGTTATTTTCTTCTCAAATTCAAAAGGACTTTCTCTTGAATTATATAGCCAAATTGATGGTTATGTGAATGATGGAGATGGCAAATATGTATTAGGGAAAACCAAATATATATCAATTTCTAAGGATAGACTTTTGGGTCAGTTAGAATCGGCTTCTGGTGATATAAATCCTTTTTTCAGTTTTAATTCAAAGCCATCTGAAAAACAGATAAAATCCATTCTATGCAATGCACAGATGATTATTAAACGAGAACATTTCGACCCCGAAACGCTCGGCAATAATTTACCTCGTCCTATCTTTAAGACAACTATATTAGAGGTGAAACTCACCCCCGAGGTATTAGCTGACCTCAAAAAAGCCAATGAGTATCTTGAAGAAGAATGCTCTTTAGTAGATGACAAGTATTTAGACAAACTTGATGATTTTTTTCATTGGCCTTACGATAATGAGACTTCAGATGATAATGATACCGACTCTGATTTCTACTATTATCGTGAACATAGAGAAGACCGATATGAGAAATATAATGGGTCTTACGCACAAGACGAGATGAGCTATAACGATGATGATATAGATACTATTTTTGACGGAGACCCCGATGTTTATTGGAATATAGATTGATGGCGTTGCAGCACCGCAGCCGGGCTTTCGTGAACCGAACTTCGGCTGCGCCGTGATTTCGGCCATTCGGCCTCAATCCCATAACGTGGACTCTCGGAATTATCCGGGAGTCTGTTTTTTAGCCCTACGACACCTTGCGGGGAGAGCGGCATAGCAGACTTCGTTCTTCACAGCAATATGTATTTTACCGTTCTATGATGCTTTTATCGTTGGAGGAGGCAGTATTGAGTACCTTACAGCGGTGTTTGTGGCATTTGTAATATCACTACATTTATTTAGTTGGTATAGATTCCAGTGATTAAAAATCGGCGAGTTGCGAGCTGATTTTCTCCGCCCGACAGGGAGGCAAGTTACTTTTCTTCGGTAAAACTCCGCTTTATCCAGGGAAAAGTACAACTTGCTTAACAAATTCTGTTCATTTGGCACGGGTGCCCCGATGCTCTCCCGACCTCGCTTCGCACGGCGAAGTTAGCTCACTCCGGTTGACCGCGCACAAATTCCGAACATAATCTTTTTTATCTGACATCTTGGAACACCGGTATTTAATCATAGGATAATGATTTGCCCTATGTATCATATACTCTTATCATCACATACTGCCGTTATCGGATAGTGACTGCTGTTGCTGTCACGACAATCACATTATCATATACTGTAATAAGGCTTGTATCAGAACCTGAAATGAAGTGAAAATCAGATGAATATGTGCTGAAATAATGGCTTGAAAATTTGCATAAGTAGTTGGAATTTAGTACATATACATACTCGGCATTGCTTCGGGCGGTAGTTTGATGATGTTGAAATGACATTATCGGACTATCTGAACATCATAATATCTCTCACCATGTTCGGACTTCTATTGATGATATATCTATTGCCTGTTGCGATAATTGCAGGATTGTTGCTCCGCTTTATCCGATGGTCGCTTGTAATGATTATATGTCTTGCCTGCCGGATTGTGTCTATGGTATGGTGTGTGATTTGTTGGCTGCTTCTGCTCTGTTGGAGAGGATTGCGGTCGTTGTGGAGACAGTATCGACACAGGACTGCTCCGTGAAATTTTCTTTAAGGGAGTAAAATAGGAGGGCAGGCATAATCTTCTCCCTGCGGTGGGATTTTTCAGGCTGGGAAGCAAGAGGGAAAAACAGTACGGATTTCGGCTGATGTGCGCCACCTTTTTCGCCACCTTTTTTGAGGTTCCCGAACACTTGTCCACAGCTCCGAACTTTTGCCTGAAAACAGGCGTTCAATTATGAGAGCCACAATTTTTGATAGTTAAATATTGTTTAGTAGATAGATATTTAGACAATAAGTGTTAATTTGTGGTATTCTCGCTGATAGTGATAAATCAGGGCAATTTTGCACTCTAAAATAGAGCGGAAATGTGGTACAAACCGTGGTACATTGCTTCTCAATTACACCAACCAACAAATTTAAAATCAACAAAATAGCACCACTCTCGCAAAGCCCGCTCGGATCACAAAAAACTGTGAAGGCAAGAGAGCAATCCCTTGCCTTCTGTTGTTATGTTTAGAGGGTGCATCAGAATTTTGATGCACCCTCTACATCTCGATTATTGATTGAGGCTATAGGTGGAGATACTCTCTCAGTGCCGCAACATACGCCTCAAACGCATTGCGCCCTTTGTCGGTAACACGGCATACAGTGCGGGGTTTCTTGCCCATAAAACCTTTCTCCATAGAGATATATCCGGCAGAAGATAGTTTGTCAAGCTGCACACTGAGGTTGCCGGCTGTAGCATCCGTTTTATCCTTGAGATAAACGAAATCAGCCTCGTCAACATTCATCAGTATCGACATCACAGCAAGTCGTAGCTGCGAGTGCAGCAGCGGATCAAGCTCTTTCATACGGTCCGTTTCGCTTTATGGTTGATAACATGGCCAGGGATAATCGTCATGAAGATATACGCCGTTATGAACAGTGGCATGACCCATGATGCCGCCAGTGCCACACTTCCCGCAATACAGCAAGTCAGGAATATACCGGCCGCCAAACCGATAGCCCCACCCCATATATAGGAGGATTCATTGAGCACGATTCCATTGGCAATCTCGGCAAACGGAACAATGATGAGAGCGAAAGCAAACATCGCACTCCAGCCATCCACCCCGCATCCCAGCGTCAATGCCAGGCAGGAAAACGTGCAAGCTATCGCGCTGTACCCCACTATCGACCACAAGCGGGAAATGATTTTGTCGGTGTAGGTTTTCACCCCTTTTCTCACTGCCTCCTTTCGGGCCATAATCGGAGTGGCCACACCGCCTACTATCCATATCAGAAACCACAGCCAGTTGACAGCTGGATTGTGAGTCACGGCAAGAAGCACCCACACCAAGGCACTGACGCCAAGAGTGAGATACCCCCACATAAGCATAATGTTTCCGTCGCCGAGGTTATACCGCTCCTTGGTGCGGTCAATCATCGAAGTGATAATCTCGATGCTTTCTCTTTCATTGATTTTTTTGTCTTCCATTTGTTGAGGAATTAGAGGGTTTGTAAATTAGTTTATGATATAAACCATGTTGATTTTAAATAAGAGCGGTCGGTCGTTACCGCTCTGTTCAGGTTGCAAAGATAATGTAGTTTATATTATAAACCAAATTTTTCATCATTTTTTTCGATTGCGGAGTCAACTGGCCAATGCGAAAATACGAAAAAGTCTGTTGAATTCGGCTATAGGAGTTGAAAAGTTTAGCTTTTCCCCACGGCTCTTTTTCTTATATGTAACACTGCTGTTTCAGAATAATTTATTAACTTTGCAAGTGAAAATAGAGCCGAAGAGTTGGCTCAATCATCTGAAAAGGTGTTATTTGAATTATCTTCTGTGATAAATTCTAGCAAAATTTCCTCATAGATAGTAAGATAAGTACAAATAGCATCTGCATCGGTAGCTTATATCTACCCTTTGGGGTACTATATAGCTTTATCGGTGTGGGTATGCTGTTTTATCACTATCTAAGGCATTGCTAGAAGCCTATCACTGGATAAAGCAAGTACAATCCCACACCTTTTCTTTATCCAACAAGTAAAAGCCTTTTAGGGATTGAGTAGGCACAGAATAGCAAATGAAGCAAACAAAACTTCTCTTTCTAATGCTCATTAGCCTGCTTATGAGCTTCCCCCTTACATCGTGTGGAGGGGATGATGAACCAGATGAACCCACCTATGAGGAAAGGGATTATTCTGCTAAGGTGAATGGTATAGCTTATAAAGTCATAGACACTGATAAGCTTACTTGTGAAGTTGTTGCTGCCACTTCCCCTAATAACTACCAAGGCAGTATCACCATCCCTTCCAAAGTGAGCATCAACGGAAGAGATTTTACAGTAGTCCAGATTGGCGATGGCTCTTTCAGCTACAGTGAAATCCAATCTATAAGCCTTCCCAACACCATTGAAGTTATTGAAATATGGGCATTTACTTCTTGCAAAAAGCTAACAAGCATCCAGTTCCCTTCTTCCGTTAAGAAGATAGGTGTAAAGGCTTTCTATGGAAGTGGCCTAACATCTGTTACTATTCCAGCCAGTGTGGAAATGTTGGGTGAATCTAGCTTTAATCGTTGTAACAATCTGAAGGAAGTTACAATAGCTGATAGCAAATCTCCATTACTGCATATATCAAAATCAGCATCATCAAGCCAAACTGGAGCTTTCTCTGGAAGTCCACTGGAAGTGTTTTATATAGGTAGAAATCTGAAGTGCTGTGATGAATCAGCTCCGAGTACATTACGCTACATAAATGGTTATATTGTGGATAGTTCAGACTTGAAGCAAGTAACCATAGGAGCAGATGTTACTACTCTAGATAATTACAGACTATTGTACTACCACTTCTCCACCTTCATTAGTAAAACCACTTCTCCTTTGAATATTTGGAATTGGCGCTTTTCAAATGAAGAGTATATGAAAACTAAGGTATATGTTCCTACTGCATCGTTAGAGCGATATAAAGAAAACTCACAGTGGGGTAAGTTCTGGAACATAGAAGCTATTAAATAGCCCACCAATAGCAGAAAATCCAGCTTAGTAAACTAGGCTGGATTTTTTATGTTTCCTGACTTCGTCAACGTGTCACCCAAAATTCATCAGAGAATAGAGGGGCGATGCGTTGATGTCGTTTCAGGAGCATGGTTTTGCTGAGAATTGTCTTGTTTTTGGGTAGTGTGAGCTGTATTGTCACGATGGTCTGTGCCAATGCAAGCACTTTATCAACGTTCATATTAATTGCCGACAGCTTCAGCAGCCTCTCCAGTTCCTTGTAAATTTTCAGAGCAACGAAGCAGATGCAGACATGCGCCTCTATCCTTTTACGGGTAAAGTGGAACATCGGTCTGATCTCAATCTTGGATTTTGCAATCCGGAAGGCTTTCTCCACGTGCCATAGATTGTGATATGCGGTATAGACTTCCTCCACGGGTATATCGGTATTGGTCAGATACCCTTTCAGCCCATCCCATTTTGAATCGGTCTCAAGTTTGTCATAGTTGATGGTCACTTTGAGATATCCCTCCATCTTCAGGAACTTGTTGCAACCACGCTTGCTTGACGGATATGACAGACGCGCTTTTACTAGTTTCCTGAAGATATCGTCCTTTATGCGGTTGAATCCGACATCGTCAAAGACACGTTCAAGAATCAGGTCCGCTCCATCAATGGTGATGTTTGAGATGCATGACAGCATCTGTTCCGCAGTCAGTAGTTCCGCTTCGCATCTGGCACGCTACTCACCGAACAGATCCAGACGAGGATGGCGGCGTTGCTTCTCGCGGTCTATCCACTCTTTTGCTTTGACAATCAACCCACCGATATCTTCTTCTTTATAGGCTATGCCTATTCTGGCAAGTTCCTTCATCTTGCCATCAATCTTCTCTACGACAATGATACCTATATTGCCGGATGGATATTTTTTTCTTTCTGACATACATTTTGCCTCCGTGTCACCCTAAAATGGGTGACACAAAATTACAAAATGTTTAGCCTCAAAGGATTACAAAATTACACTTATTTAAGTGACGAAGTCAGGAAAAAGCAACAGATTCAAAGCTCTATGCGATTAACATTTATCTAATCGTTGCCCTGAGTCTATCTATCTTCTTGCGGGTATAAAAAAAGTCCGACGGGGTCGGACTTTTTTGTAAGGGGGATGCCTCCGGATCAGTGGGAGGCGGCGAGTTTGCGGGTGAGTGTGGTGCCGTCGGCGAGGTGCACTGTGGCGATGGCTATCGGGGCGGTGCAGTGGAGCGCGGCGCGTGTGGATGCGGGTGTGGCTCCGGCGAGCAGTCGTCCGGCGGCATCTGTGAGCTCTACCGAAACGATGACGGTGGCGGCTTCGATGGTCACAGTGTTGTTGGCCATGCGGAACTTCACGCCATTGGTGGCTCCGGCTTCGATGGCTTCGATGCCGGTGTACTCATCGGCGGGTTGAACGTATTCGGGGCCAACGGGATACACTTCGTAGAGGTCGGGAGCGTTGCCATCGGTCCATGAGATGCGCAGCTTGGTGACATGGCGCTGGCTCTTGTCCACAGGCACAATGGTGCGCTCAGCGTCAAGCACACCTGCTTCAATCCATTCGCCGTTGCTCAGCAGTTTGATGGTGGGCAGTGTGTTGGCTTCGGTGAAGTGGGAGTTGTGGTAGATGTGAATCTCCTCAATGTCAAGGTTCTCAATAAACCGGTATTCCACAAATCCTTCGCCTTCGCCTTTGTAGTGCGATGTGAGCGAGATATCATTCAGCTCCGAAATGTGATTGTTTTCAGCATCGTATGCCACCGCGAGCGGGGCGTTGCCAAGGGTCTCGACGGTGAACTCGGCCAGCTGAAACCATGATTCATCGGTGACGGTGTCGATATAGAGGCGCACATAGCGAGCGGAGATTCCGTTGGCCGAGCATTCATAGGTGTTGTTGACAATGTCGGACTTGGAGAAAGTGGCCACTGTGGTCCATTGTGAAGCATCGTTGGAGATCTGCACCAAGGCAGTTCCCGAAGGCTTATCGCCGCTGTTGAACAGTAGGGTAACATTGCCACGCGGGGCTTCCGAGCCGAAGTCAAGCAATATGTAGTCGCCTGTCGATTGTGCTGCGTTGCTCCAGAAAAATGTCGTCTCATCGCCGTCCACCACGTTGTTGACAGTGTATGTTTGCCAAACACCCATGTTGGTGTTGGCCGTGGGCAGTGTCACGACTCCGGTCACCGGAGCGGTGTATTCGATGCGGTCGAAGTTGATGGGCACAATCTCCTCGGTGTTGCCGCGCAGACGGAAATATGCCATGGGTGTTTCTTCTCCTTCCCATTTTTCCCACTCTTTGCCCGAGATGGAGTATTCAAGCACCACTCCATCGGGAAGTGCGGGGCTTGTGATGGTGATGTCTTCAATCCGGTTGAGGAACACGCCCACATATTCGCCAAGGCCGAGCTCCACACCCGACAGGCCGTTGATGGCGCGCCGGGCATCATCGGACTCAAGCTCCACTCCCGACAGGGCGGAGAGGTTGGTGATCACTTTGGGTGATTTGTCGCGTGCGGGCAGAGCCGGAGCGTAGTCGGGGAGCTTGGTGGCGAGGAAGTCGATAAACGGGTCAAGATACACGGGGGTGGGCTGAACTTCCATATAGTTCACGTAGGTGCTTGTGCCTGACCCCTCGAGCACCGGCATGGTGTGGTTGGTGTGGAGGTTGGTGGCGGCATCCATTATTTCGGCGAACTCGGCCCAATGGTCGAGCGATGATTCGCCGCGCATGAACTCTATGCCGCGGACCACAATCCGGGCCATATCCTCCACCTTGTTGAGCCACGGCTCAAGGTCGAGGTAGAACAGGCGTTGGTCGTCGTCCTCGCTATCCTTGAAGGTGCGGATTATAGCGCAGGCGTCCAGGCATTTCTGCATGGCGTCGGTCAGCTCTGTAGCTTCGGGAATGGAAATGGCTGAGAATGAGCTCTGGAAATCCTGATACAGCTCTTTCAGCTCTTCACCTTCGGGAGTGTTGGTTTCGGTGGTGGTGTAGGCGCTCATCACACGGATGAAGTTTTTGAGAGCCTCCACATTCCCGTTGGTTTTGACAATGGATTTGAGCGACTGTTCCCAGCTGCTGTCTTCGTTGAATCCATCGGGGTTCCAGCTGTAGTCGGCAGCGGAGAAGATGCATATTTTCGACACCTGCCCCTGACACATGGGATTGAGGATGAGGCCGCGCATGTGGTCCACGGGACCCTGCTGCTCGATGGTCCAGCGCTCGGTGAGGCCGTGCATATAGAGCCAGTTGTCGTGGTCATCGTTCACGGGGTTGTTCCACCAGAAAATCGGGTCGCGGCCAATGTAGCTTGCCATCTGTGCGAACGAGGATGCGCGGATGTTGGAGAAGCAGTCGTAGCCGGTGAAGGCCACTTCCACTTTGGGGCTGATATCCTTGATGAGGGTCAGGCTGTAGGTGGCGTTGTAGTTGAGTGCGTAGCAGGTGGGCACAAACAGCACATTGCCCACATGGTCCTCAGCAGGGGTGTCGTCGGTGTTCCATTTGGCATCGATGGCCTGCTGCACAAGGTGGGGGAGCTGCGACTGATTGGAGGGGTGACCCGACATATCGTCCACCGACACACCGAAATGGCGCACGCCCAGCGAGTAGAGCTGCTCGAATTTCGTCATTATATCGTCCACCCAGCTGAGGTTGATGGAGTAGGAGCCGAGGGTGGGGTGAACGGCCCACACGAAGTCCACATTGCATTGCGCTGCGTGAGCGGCAAGAGTCTGGATGTCGGCAGTGGTGATCAGCCCTTTGGCACGCTCGTCGTCGGTGACGGTTTCGGGATAGTTCACTCTCCAGTTGCCGGCATGGTAGGGGTCGGCTTTGGGGCCATACACAAAATAGTTCATCTTGTAGCGCTTCATGTAGTCGAACAGATTGAGGCGCGATTCCATCGACCACGGATAGCCGTAGTACCCTTCCACAAGGCCGCGGTATTTGGCGTGTGCATAGTCCTGCACCAGCGCACCCTGCAGGGCGTTGCCATCGGCCTGCTCCAGCATCTGCTCAAGGGTGGCAAAGGCGTAGAATGAGCTGCCTTCGCTGTTGCCCACCACAAGGATGTTGGAGTTGTCCACAAACACCACGTGGGGATCGAAGCAATACCCCTCGGTGGAGAACACTGTGAGCGGCACATTATGTTCGGTGGCATATTCAATGGCTTGTCCGTCAGTGCCGTTGACGCCTATCATGAGGTTTCCGCCGTCGGGGTTCGCCTCCGATGCTTCGGTGTAGGCTATGCCGGCGCGATCAAGCACCTCCTTGGCGCGTTGGATGGTACGTGCGTCCACACCGTTGTCGGCCACTAATGTGAGCTGGCCTGAGAGCGGAAACTCATCATCGGTTGTGGCTATCGAGCGTGGTACAGGCCAGATGGAGTAGGCCAATGCCGAGGCGCATTGCGCCAGGAGAAAGAGAGAACATGCAATTGCTTTCAAATTCATGTCAGGTATAGATTTATGATTAATTAGCACAAAGATATGGATAAATTTTCAACTATTGGTAATTGATGGTTGTTATAATGACGCACTGAAAAATATAAATCCCAAAACTCATATATTATGAACGATTTCAACGAACTTATCAATGATTCCAAACCCACATTGGTTGACTTTTTTGCCACATGGTGCGGTCCGTGCAAGATGCAGGGTCCGATTCTGGAGCAGGTGAAGGCCAAGATGGGCGACAGCGTGAATGTCGTGAAGATAGATGTGGACAAGAATGCCGAGATTTCAGCACGCTATCGTGTGCAGTCGGTGCCCACTCTCATAGTGTTCAAGAATGGCGAGGCTCTGTGGCGTGCCGCAGGGCTGCATCAGGCCGACATCCTCGAGGCTAAGCTCCGCGAGCATATCTCTTGACGGAACAGTTTATCAAAACAGTCAAACAATTCAGTTATGGATATAAACGATATTTTGAACGGTTCGCAGCCGGTGCTGTTTGAGTTTTATGCCACCTGGTGTGCTCATTGCCAAAAGATGATGCCGGTGGTGGAGGATCTCAAGGAGTTGTATGAGGGCCGTGCCCATATAATTCAGATCGAGGGCGAGGCCCACGAGAATCTGATGAAAGAATTCAAAGTAAAATCGTTTCCCACATGGATCCTTTATAAGGATGGGCAGGAAGTGTGGCGCGATTCAGGCGAGAAACCGGCCTCGGAGCTCGAGGATATGATTGATCGCTTTGTCTGAGCATGCGCTCGGATACGAAAAGAGGGTTGACCGGAAGGTCAACCCTCTTGCTATAGTGCGGTTGCTGCTCTATGCGAAGATCAGGATGAGAGCCTGTGCGGCCACCACTCGCAGGAACATTGTCAACGGATAGACAGTGGAGTAGGCCACGGCGGGGGTGTCGCTGCCGGTGCTGTTGCCGGCGTAGGCGAGTGCCGGCGGATCGGTGTAGCCACCCGACATGAGACCCATGATGGTGAGGAAATTGATTTTGTAAACCCCACGGGCAATGCACCCCACGATGGCCAGCGGCACGAAGGTGATGATGAAACCCCAGATGACCCACATCATACCGGTGTGGTTGAACACTGTTTCGGCAAATCCTGCGCCGGAACTGATGCCGACAGAGGCAAGGAAAAGGCAGATGCCGAGCTCACGCATGAGCAGTGAAGCTGACGATGAGGTGTAGGTGACAAGCTTGAACTTGTAGCCGAAGCGGCTCAGGAGGATAGCCACCACAAGAGGACCACCGGCAAGGCCGAGTTTCATGCCCATGCCGAGATTGATGGAGCCGAGGATGATACCGAACATGATGCCCACGAAAATGGTGATAAGGTTGGGCTGGTTGAGGCGCTTCATGGAGTTGCCGAGTTTGTCGGCCAAGCGGGAGATGTCGTTGATGTCGCCCACCACAGTGATGCGGTCGCCCATCTGGAGGCGGAGGTTGGGGGAGGCGAGGAGGTCCACGCCGGCACGGTTCACGCGGGTGGCGTTGAGCTTATATGCCGAGTGGAGACGGAGCGAGCCGAGAGCCACGCCGTTGTATTCGCTCTTGGTGATGACAATGCGGCGCGACACCACTTCGCTTGGCGAGGCAGCTTCCCAGTCCATATCCTCCTGCGGACCCACGAGGAGTTCGAATCGTTCCACATCGGTGGAGGCGAGCACCACATAGAGCTTGTCGCCGGTGTGGATCTGAGTGGCGGAGGTGGGGATGATGATTTCGCCGGTGGCGTCAATGAGGCGGGAGATCACGAAGTCGCACTGAATGATGTCGTGAAGCATGCGGAGCGATTTGCCGTCGATGAGGGGGTTGGTGACCACCACAGAGATGATGTCGGGCTTGTTCTGGGCACTCTCGAGCTCGTCGGCTATAGCCTGAGCCTCATTGTCGGTCTTGATACGGAAAATTCCTTTGATGAGAAACATAGAGGCGATGATGCCAATCACGCCCAGCGGGTATGCGGCGGCATAACCCATGGCCATGGTGTTGATGGCATCGGGTGTGCCGGCGGTTTGCTGCGCGGCGGCAAGACCGGGGGTGTTGGTGACAGCACCACTCATCACGCCCACCAGTGCGTAGATCTCGGTGTTGCCGTTCTCAATGAGGAATATGATCAGCACGATGGCCACGTTGAGCGCTATGGCCAGCACCGCAAGCATGTTGAGCCTCACACCACCCTTTTTAAAGGATGAGAAGAAACCGGGACCTACTTGAATACCAATTGAGAAAATGAAAAGAATCAAACCGAACTCACGTACAAACTTGAGGACTTCGGCGTTGACCACATAGCCAAAATGGCCCATCAGGATGCCCACGAACAGGACGAAAGTAACTCCAAGCGACACTCCGGCCACCTTGAGCTTGCCGAGATATACACCGGCTGCTATCACGAATGAATAGAGCACGAGGGTGCTTGCCAGCGATTCGCTTCCCGGGCAGATTAGATTAGTTAACCACTCCATTGATTGAAAAATGTATTGAAATATGCTAAATGATTGATATCTAGGGATGTGCCTCAAAGAGGCGGTTTTTGTGGTGCAAAGTTACGCTTTTTCTCGGTGATAACCTTGAAAAGAGGCTAAAAAACAAAAAAAGGATGTGGAAAAGTGTAATGTCGCAAAAAAATGTTAAAAAGTTTTGATGCGTAGAAAAATAGGCATACATTTGTGCGCGTTTTGGTACAAAAACGTGCCGAAACAGGTACGCTAATATTTAATCACATCCCTGTATACACTTTACAACATGTGAATGAGAGCTCTGTCGTGAGACAAGGCTCTCATCTTTTTATGACGCACTGCATGGCGATTGCATGAAAGATGTGCTGTCAATAGGCGGTATAGAAACAATCAATAGCAAACGGAATTTCGGCAATGCTGTGGTTTGTTACTTTGCATTGAAATAATAATCAAACCATATTGTAGAAATGAATACACCACTTATTACATGGTGCCTGATTGTGGGCCTGTTTGTCGTTGTTCTGGTTGTCCGTTTGTGTCATGCGGCATCGCCAAGTTCGAAACATAAGGAAAAACTGCTGGGTTTCATTACGGAACGAGAGGAATTCTATATCCCGGGCGATCCTGATCCAAAGAAAATAGATGAGTATGACTATGAGGATTGAGAAGGGAGGTGGTCATGAATCCCCCTCGGTGGACGAGCTGATGCTTTTTCTGTCGCGATACAGCGCGAGGCTTCTGGGTGCGGGAGCCACTTGTATCCGGCTGGAGAAGAATGTGGGAAGAATTGCGAAGGCGTATGGTATGGAGGTGGAAATGACCATAATGACTCGCCACATTCAGCTGTCGCTGTGGAAAGAGGGGAAGCCCGGAATGGAATCGGCCACGGCTACGGTGAATCGAAATGTGATAAGTTTCAATATCAATACGCTCCTGAGCAAATTGAGCTGGGAGATAGCGGACGGAAAGGTGGATTTCGCCACAGCACAGGCCCGGTTTGATGATGTTGTGCGCAATGACCGGCAGAACAGATGGATAGTGATGCTTCTTGTGGCATTTGCGAATGCCTCGTTCTGTAGGCTGTTCGGAGGCGATATGGTGGCTATGGGTGTGGTTGGCGTTGCCACTCTTGCCGGCTATTTCCTGAAGATATTGCTGCTTGATGGAGGTGTTGATGTCAGGGTGATGGCCATAGTGTGTTCATTTGTGTCGGCTGTGATGGGGGCATCGGACTATTTGTTCGGTCTTGGCACGACACCCGATATAGCCTTGGGAACGAGTGTGCTTTACCTTGTGCCTGGGATTCCTTTTATAAATTCTTTCAGCGATATGATCTACAGGCATTACTTGTGCAGCATCAGCAGGTTTGCTGATGCTGTGGTGCTCACTTGCTGTCTGTCGATGGGGTTGTGTGCGGCGATGTTGCTGATGGATTCCGGAATGTTTTAACACGAGATGTCATGGATGTGTATTTTCAAATATTTCAAGATGCATTGTTCGCAGCTATAGCAGCTATCGGTTTTGCCGCTATAAGCAGGCCACCCAAAAGGGCTTATCTATGGTGTGCGGTGATAGCCGCGGCAGGTCATTCATTGCGCTTCATATTGATGACTGCCTCTGCGCAGCTTCATATAATTCCGGCCTCCCTCATCGCTGCATTTGTTGTGGGCGTTCTGGCGGTCCTTGTGGCGGCATGCGCGAAGTTTCCAGCTGAAACGTGTTTGTTCCCGTCATTGCTGCCGATGATTCCGGGAGTATATGCCTATAAAACATTTGGAGGATTGGCATTGAGTCTGTTGTCAGAGCAGCAGCAGACATTCGACCGTTATTTCTCTGTCTTTTCCTATAATGGAATGATGTGTTGTGGCATCCTGGTGTGCTTGGTTGTAGGAGCCACAATCCCTATTTTTATTTTCCGGAAAATTGCCTTCCAAGCCACGAGATAAGTTGATATTCACTATATTTGCAATATATTATGCACTCCCATGATGGAATTACGCCAGCTTAAATATTTCGCCAAAGTGGCCGAGACTTTGAATTTTTCAGAGGCGGCCAAAATGCTTTGCATCACGCAGAGCACCCTTTCCCAGCAAATCAAGCAGCTTGAAAATGAGCTTGACACACCGTTGCTGATACGAAGCAGTCATAAAGTGACACTCTCTGAAGCCGGAGAATTGATACTTCCGCATGTGAGGCGGGTGATATACGAAGCGGAATCATGTGCTGACCGGATAAATGATTTGAACAAGCTTGCCTCCGGCTCGCTGTCAATAGGCGTGACCTACTCGTTCAGCCCGATTTTGACTGAAACGCTTCTGCTGTTCATGAAGCAATATCCGAAAATCAGGCTCGATATATACTATAAGCCTATGAATGAGCTTATGGAACTGTTGAAGGAGCGAGTGGTGGATTTTGTGCTGGCATTCAAGCCTACCCAGAGTATTGAAGGCGTTGAATCGCATATTCTGTTTCAGAATTATCTGGCGGCAATAGTCAGTGAGCATCATCCCCTGGCGAGTAAGGAGAAGGTGACTGTTGCGGAGTTGCGGACATACGACCTTGCATTGCCGTCAAAAGGTTTGCAGGCGCGTAACACCTTTGATAACATTATTTCAGCTCATGACCCGTTGCGGGTGCGCATAGAACTGAACGAGGTGAATATTCTTCTCAAACTCATTCGGCAGAGCATGCTTGTGACGGTGCTTGCGGAGGCTACCATCCATAATGAAACGGGAGTGAAGGCAGTTCCGCTTGACATTCCGGAGAATGAGATGGCCGGATGTGTGCATATTCTGAAGGACACCTATCGCAAGAAATCGATGCAGGAATTCATCCGTATGCTTGGAGACTCCATTGCTGTCAAGGAGCGTCAGAACGCTTGGTTGTAGCGGGGGTTAGCCGAGATTCTGCATCTCGACGAGGCGGGTGTAGTAGCCGTTGAGAGCCATGAGCTCGTCGTGGGTGCCGCGCTCCACGATGTGCCCTTCGTGCATGACGCAGATCTGTGTGGCGTTGCGTATGGTGCTGAGCCTGTGGGCGATGACGAGTGTGGTGCGGTCTTTCATGAGCCTGTCGAGTGCCTCCTGCACCAGATGTTCGCTTTCGCTGTCGAGTGCGGAAGTGGCTTCGTCAAGGATGAGTATGGGTGGGTTTTTGAGGATTGCGCGGGCTATTGACACGCGCTGGCGCTGTCCGCCTGAGAGCCGGCAGCCGCGGTCGCCGATGTTGGTGTCGTAGCCATGCTCGCTTGCCATGATGAACTCGTGGGCGTTGGCCACTTTGGCGGCGGCAATCACCTGCTCCATGGTGGCGTCCTTGACTCCAAAGGTGATGTTGTTGTAGAACGAGTCGTTGAAGAGGATAGCTTCCTGATTGACATTGCCCATGTAGGAGCGTAGGTCGTGGACGGTGAGGTCGCGCACATCGATGCCGTCCACGGTGATCTGTCCTTTGTCCACATCGTAGAAGCGGGGCAGGAGGTCGGCCATGGTGGATTTACCGCTGCCGCTCTGTCCCACGAGGGCCACTGTTTCGCCGGGCCTGATGGTGATGTTGGCGTCAATCACCACGGGCACTGATTTGTTGTAGCCGAAAGTGACATTGTTGTATTTCACTTCGCCCTGCAGATGGTTGATGTGCTTGGGGTTGGCGGGGTCGGTGATGGGGTTGGGGGTGTTGAGTATCTTGTCAACGCGCTGCATGGAAGCGAGGCCGCGCTGGATGGAGTAGGCGGCTTTGGAAAGCTCCTTGGCGGGGTTGATCATGGAGTAGAAGATCACCAGATAGTAGATGAACCCGGCAGCATCGAGCGATGAGTTGCCGGAAAGAATCAGTGAGCCGCCGAACCAAAGCACGATGGCGATGGTGCAGGTGCCGAGAAATTCGCTCATGGGGTGTGCGAGGCATTGGCGGCGCGACACTTTGTTGCATTGACGGAGATAGTCGTAAGTGGCGGAGTGGAAACGGTTGCGCACTTTCTGCTCGGCGTTGAAGGCTTTTATGATGCGCAATCCGCCGAGGGTTTCCTCGATGTTGCTCATGAGTGCGCCCCACATCTGCTGGAGCTCAAGGCTTTGCCGTTTGAGCCGTTTGCCTATGATGCCCATCACCCATCCGGCCAAAGGGAGCAGGATGAGGACGAAGAGCGTGAGTTGCCAGCTGATGGCAATCATCATGCTGAGATACACGATTATCATCACGGGGTTTTTGAACAGCATGTCGAGCGAGGTCATGATGGAGTTCTCGATTTCGGCCACATCGCCGGTCATTCGGGCCATCACATCGCCTTTGTGTTCGTTGGTGAAGAATGAGATGGGCAGGCTTACGACTTTGTCGTAAACAAAATTGCGTATGTCGCGCACAATGCCGGTGCGCAACGGTATGATGAAGAATGCGCCGAAATAGGAGGTGCCGGTTTTGAGCATGGTCATCACCACAAGCAGCGCGGCGAGGAGTCCGAGGGTGTTAGTGGCACCCCAAGTGGCTATAGTCTCCTGGATGTAGTAGTAGAGGTTGTTGATTATCACATCTTTGGCATTCTCGCTGCCACCGAAGTGCATCAAGGTATAGGTGTCTTCGCGCACCTTGAAGAGGATTTCAAGAATCGGCACCACCACCGCAAAGGAGAACAGGGTGAGGAAAGAGCTGAGCAGATTGCAGATGATGTTGAGAATGAGGAACTTCTTATATGGAGGCACGAAGCGCCGCATCAATAGCCAGAGATCTTTCATGAAAAATCGGTGTTGGTATGAGATTATATATGTGGGCGCAAAGGTAGCAATAATTCCTGAATTATTTGTTACCTTTGGGGGCTTAAACAATATAGATAGGTATGCGATATTTTTTGTCGGCCGGAGAGGCATCAGGAGATTTGCACGCTTCGCATCTGATAGCGGCGATAAAGCGTGAGGACCGGGAGGCTGAGTTTGCGTTTCTGGGTGGCGACCTGATGGCAGCTGCAGCCGGGAAGAATCCCGAGATACATTACAGCCGGATGGCCTACATGGGGTTCAGCGAGGTGCTGAGGCATCTTCGTGAGATTCTGGGCAATTTCCGCACGGCCAAGCGTGCCATTGATGATTTCCGGCCCGATGCGCTGGTGCTGGTGGACTACCCGAGCTTCAATCTCAAGCTGGCCTCCTATGCCTGCAGTCGCGGCATACCTGTGTATTACTACATAGCCCCGAAGGTGTGGGCATGGAAGGAGTGGAGGGTGAAAGCGTTGCGCCGGGATGTGAGGATGATATTGAGCATCCTGCCGTTTGAGGTGGAATATTTCCGCCGCCATGGTGTCAACGCCGAGTATGTGGGCAATCCGAGTCTTGAAGAGGTGGATGCCAGGCTGATGGCGATGGAGCCGATGGAGGAGTTTCGCCGCCGCCACAATCTCGACTGTCGTCCGATACTTGCCATCGTGCCCGGTAGTCGCCGCGGGGAGATACGCAACAATCTGCTTGTGATGGATGCCGTGGCTCACATGCACCCCGGGATGCAGGGGGTGGTGGCCGGAGCTCCGTCAATAGACCGCAATATATATAAGGAGTACACTTCGCTGCCGGTGATTGACAGTTCCACTCTTGAACTGATGCATTATGCTGAGGCTGCGCTGGTCACCTCCGGCACTGCCACTTTGGAGTGCGCTTTGGCCGGCACGCCGCAGGTGGCTTGCTACCGCGCCAATGGCAAGAAGCTGAGCTACGATATAATGCGCAGGCTGATAAAGCTGGATTATGTGACGCTGCCCAATCTTATAGCCGATGCCGGTGTGATTCCTGAAATGCTTGTGCATCAATGCACTGTGGATGGTGTGGAAGCGGAGCTGGAGCATATACTGCCCGGCACGCCCGGAAGGGTGAAACAGCTCGAGGGGTATGCCCTGGTGCGGCGGCGGCTCGGTACGGAGCGTGCGGCTGACAATGCGGCGAGGAAGCTGTGGTCATCGCTGCGAGGCGATCAGGAGGGGCGTTGAGCCTATCTGTGCGGCCATCTCTGAGAACGAACTATAGAATGACCCGATTATGATGTCCATGCGGCTGAGGGTGAGCATCTCGGCCCAGGCTTCCATCATTCCTTGGCGTGAGGAACGGCATGCCTGATGAGGGCTTGTGATGATTTTGTCGCTGAACTCACCGAGCAATTTCTGCTTGGTGGCCTCGCTGTCAGTGGCGAGGTAGATCATGGTGTCGGAGTCGGACTCAAGCTCCTTGCGGATGAGAGAGGTGAAAAGGGAGTCGGGGCTGTTGAGGATTGATTCGGTATTGTCTGTGCGGCGGATATGCACGCCCACTTTGCGGTGTGAAGCCATAGGCTCGAGCTTCTGTTCCACCATTGCGGCTATGGCCGGGGTGGGGGAGAAGATACGTTGGGCATCAGATGGTTGGTAGGCTGTCTCTTATACACATCTCCGAGCCCACGAGACGGAGCTACATCTCGTA
>ENA-OZES01000374-OZES01000374.1-human-gut-metagenome-genome-assembly--contig:-NODE-374-length-27789-cov-5.431744_pt1 | contig 27789 bp, 27 predicted proteins | sample MGYA00245068_ERZ653609 | MGnify/ENA primary metagenome ERZ653609 (study PRJEB26926, sample SAMN06164898) | human gut metagenome | biome: ENVO:00009003; feature: ENVO:2100002; material: ENVO:00002003... | reverse complement strand
AGATGTAGCTCCGTCTCGTGGGCTCGGAGATGTGTATAAGAGACAGGTGTAAATGTTTGGGAAAAATGATGTTTTTTGCTGAAATTGCAGATATACAGATTGTGGCGTCGGCAGTTTGTAATCATTCCAAATTGTTGTAATTTTGCAGCTGTTATGAAAAAGACTGCAATAATCATTCTGCTGCTTTCTCTCTTCTCCGTTGATATTCAGGCCCAAGAGCCTGCTGATACCACCGACCGCTCGCTGGACCTCGACGAGGTGGTGGTGACCAAGCGTGCTGACGGTCGCCGGCGGTTGCGTGTGGATCCGGTGAACACCGAGATTATTTCGGGCACGGAACTGTTCAGGGCGGCGTGCTGCAACCTCGGCGAGAGCTTCACCACCAACCCTTCGGTGGATGTGAGCTATAACGATGCTGCAACCGGTGCGCGGCAAATCAAGCTGCTTGGCCTCGCGGGCACGTATGTGCAGATGCTCACCGAGAATATCCCCAATTTCCGTGGTTCGGCTTTGCCTTATGGATTGGGTTATATCGCCGGACCGTGGATACAGTCGATTCAGGTGAGCAAGGGTGCGAGCTCGGTGAAGAACGGCTATGAGTCGATTTCCGGACAGATCAATATTGAAATCAAGAAGCCTCAGGCTCCGCAGGAGGTGATGGCCAACGGATATGCCGATCTCAACGGTAAGCTGGAGGTGAACGCCAATGCCAATCAGTGGATCACCAAGGAGTTGAGCACAGCTCTGCTGGTGCATGGCGAGAAATCAACCGCCGACCACGATTCCAATCATGACTCCTTTATGGATATGCCCCGCGTGGACCAGGTGGCGGTGATGAACCGATGGGCCTACGTGAGCCGCAATTATATAGGTCAGGCCGGTGTGAAGTTCCTTGCCGAGAAGCGTCGCAGCGGCCAAAGTGAGCACCACCGCGACATGATGTCGGAGCTGCCGCTGTATCAGATCAATATCTCCACAGTGCGCTGGGAGGCATTTGCCAAGAACGCATATATATTTGACCATGCCAACAATGGCAATGTGGCCTTGATATTGTCGGGGAGCAACAATAACCAGCATTCGCATTACGGCGGCAAGCTGTATCATGTGGCGCAGGGCAATCTGTATGCCCAGCTGATGTTTGAGCGCAATTTCACCAAGCGCCATGAGCTGAGCGTGGGACTGAGCTGCAACTACGACCGCTATTCGCAGCAGCTGCGTCTGAGTCATGATGCTTCTGTGGAGCCGTGGGCGTGGAAGCAGCATGAAACTGTGGCCGGAGCGTATGCGCAATACACCTTCAATGCCGACTCCAAGCTGCTGCTGATGGGTGGCGTCAGGTATGACTATTCCACCGACTACGGGTCGATGTTCACCCCGAGACTTCATGCGCGGTGGAACATTTCAGATGCGCTCACATGGAATGTGTCGGCCGGACGCGGCTACCGTGCGCCCCATATCATGGCTGAGAATGCGTTTCTGCTCGCATCGTCGAGAGCGTTGATTTTCGACCCCGATGTGCGACAGGAGGAGGCGTGGAATTTCGGCACCGGACTCGGCTACACCGTGTATGTGGCCAATAAACCGCTGAAGCTTGAGGGAGAGTACTATTACACTCATTTCACCCATCAGCTGCTGGTGGATATGGACTCCAACCCTCATGCAGTGTATTTCCGCGACCTGAACGGACGCTCCTATTCCCACACCGTGCAGGTGGAGGCCACATATCCGCTGATTCAGGATATGAGCATCACCGCTGCCTACCGATTCACCGATGTGAAGGTGGACTATGGGCAGGGGCTGGTGCAGAAGCCGCTCACTTCGCGCCACAAGGGGCTCGTTACCGTGGGGTATGCGCCGATGATGGGGTTGTGGCAGTTTGATGTCACCTGCTCTGTGACCGGTGGCGGCCGGATGCCGTCACCCTACCGCATGGCCGATGGCGGGCTGTCGTGGGAGCCTGAATACAAGGCATATTCACAGCTTAGTGCACAGGTGACCCGCAATTTCCGCCACTGGGCGGTGTATGTGGGTGGCGAGAATCTCACCAACTACCGTCAGCAGCGGCCTGTGATCGGTGGCGAAAACCCTTGGAGCACCGGTTTTGATGCCACTATGGTGTATGCACCGCTTCATGGCGCGAATGTGTATGTGGGGTTCCGCTACACCTGGAACCGCTATTGATTTTATCGGCGGAGATTTCGTAATGTGACGAATTGATGTTAACTTTGTGGCATTGTATTATGTAATAATCATTAAACGATATAAAGAATGAAACGTATCTTCAGCCTTTTTGCCGCCATGATGGTGGCTGTGGTGGTGATGGCCGCCGACTATGCTACTGTCCAGTTCACTGTGTTGCCTCAGATGACCTGCCAGAACTGTGAGAACAAAATCAAGTCCAACATCCGCTATGAAAAGGGTGTGAAGCAGATTGACACTTCGGTGCCCGACCAGCTTGTGACTATCAAATACGATGCTGCCAAAACCAATCCCGAGAAGATTGCGGATGCATTCAAGAAGATAGGCTACACAGCCACCGTGGCTTGTGGTGAGGCTGCAAAAACTGTTTGCCCCGAGCAGAGCGCATGCCCTTCGGCGGCCAAGCAATGCTGCGGAAAGAAGAAAGATTGCAATGGCAAGAAGTGCGGTGACAAGAAGGGCTGCGGTGACAAAAAGGTATGCCCATCCAAGAAATAACGGTTGATGAGAAAGTATTTAGTTACCGGCGGTGCCGGATTTATAGGTGCCAATTTTGTCAAATACCTGCTTGAAAAATGGGGCGCGGAGGTTGATATTCTGGTGCTTGATGCGCTCACATACGCGGGCAATATGTTGACTCTCAAAGATGAGCTTGAACTGCCCAATGTGCGGTTTGTGAGAGGCGATATTGGCGACACCGAGCTGGTGAAGCGGCTGTTCAGTGAGTTTGACCCCGATTATGTGGTCAATTTTGCTGCCGAGAGCCATGTGGACCGCAGCATCACCAATCCCCGCCTGTTTCTCGAGACCAATATTCTCGGTGCTCAGAATATGCTTGACTGTGCCCGCCATGCGTGGCTTGAGGGTGTGGATGAGCACGGAGCTCCGGTGTACAAACCCGGCAAACGGTTTCTGCAGATCAGCACCGATGAGGTGTATGGCTCGCTGAGCAAGGATTTTGACTCTGCGCATCCTCTTGAGGTGAGCGAGGAGGTGGCCCGTGTGATAGAGGGCAGGACCGACCTCAAAACTTTCGGCTCCAGCTTCTTCACCGAGGAATCGCCGCTGAGTCCCCGCTCGCCTTACTCCACATCCAAAACTGCTGCCGATATGCTCACTCTGGCCTATTACCACACTTATGGTATGCCGGTTGTGGTGACCCGCTGCTCCAACAACTATGGGCCGTATCATTTCCCGGAGAAGCTCATTCCGCTGATGATAAAGAATGTGCTCGAGGGCAAGCCGCTGCCTGTGTATGGCAAGGGCGAGAATGTGCGCGACTGGCTGTATGTGGCTGACCACGCCAAGGCTATCGACATGGTGCTCCGCAACGGCAGAGCAGGGGAGGTGTACAATGTGGGTGGCTTCAACGAGGAGCAGAATATCGACATTGTGCGCACTGTGCTCCGCGAAATCCGCCACCTCATGATCGCCGAGCCACATTATCGCAAACTGCTGTCCATCGACCCGGAGGAGATTGATGAACGACTGATCACATACGTGGCCGACCGTCCCGGGCATGACATGCGCTATGCCATCGACCCCACCAAGATTGCCACCGAGCTTGGATGGTATCCCGAAACTCCGTTTGCCGAGGGTATCGCCAAAACCGTTCGCTGGTATCTTGACAACCGTGAGTGGGTGGAAAGCGTTACATCTGGAGATTACCAAAAATATTACGACACGATGTATGAACATCGTGATGATATGTTGAAACAGTTATGAAAGGCATAGTTCTGGCCGGGGGCTCCGGCACGCGTCTCTACCCTGTGACCCGGGGCATCAGCAAGCAGCTGGTGCCGGTATATGACAAGCCGATGGTGTACTATCCGGTATCGGTGCTTATGCTCGCCGGCATCCGCGACATACTGATAATATCCACCCCCGACGATCTCCCTATGTTCAGGCGTCTGCTTGGCTCGGGGCATGAGATGGGTGTGAACTTCGAGTATGCTGAGCAGCCGCGCCCCGAGGGACTTGCGCAGGCGTTTCTGATTGGTCGGGAGTTTGTGGGCGAAGACGATGTGTGTCTGGTGCTCGGCGACAATATTTTCTATGGCCAGGGGTTCACAGGTATGCTGAAAAAGGCTGCGGAGACTGCAGCTGCTGACTGTGCCACTATCTTCGCCTATCCGGTGAAGGATCCGCAACGCTTTGGCGTGGTGGCTGTTGACGATCAGTGTAATGCCGTGTCGATAGAAGAGAAGCCGGAGTGTCCCGCTTCCAATTTGGCGGTGGTGGGATTGTATTTCTACCCCAACAGTGTGGTGGATGTGGCCACGCAGGTGAAGCCGTCGGCTCGCGGTGAGCTGGAAATCACCTCTGTCAATCAGGCTTATATGGAGGCTGGCAAGCTTAAAGTGCAGCCGCTCGGACGCGGATTTGCATGGCTTGACACCGGCACCACCGACTCACTGCTCGAGGCGTCCAATTTTGTGGCTTCGATAGAGAAACGCCAGGGTTTCCAGGTGGCGGCTCTCGAGGAAATCGCTTTCCGAAAGGGATGGATTGACGCTGACCGGCTCAGGCAGCTCGCCACTCCTATGCGCAATAATGCGTACGGGGAATATCTCTTAGCTCTTGCCGAAGATGGAATTGAATAAACTTCAGATTTTTGACCTGCCCAGCATCCGCGATCCCAGAGGCAATCTTTCTGTGCTGCAGTATCCCAGCACCATGCCGTTTGAGCCGATGAGGGCCTATTGGATATATGATGTGCCGTCGGGCCGCACCCGCTATGGTCATGCCTATTACTCACAATACGAGCTTATTGTGGCTCTGTCGGGTAGTTTTGATGTGGTGACTGACGGCGTTGACGGTCCAAGGCGGTTTGAGCTGAACAGAGCTCATCAGGCACTCTTTCTGCCACCGCTCACATGGCGCGAGCTGGAGGATTTTTCCACCAACTCCGTGGCGCTGGTGCTGTCATCGGCGCTATATGACGAGACAGACTATATCCGCGATATTGATTTGTTTCACGAAATTATCAGCCATGACCTCCAATAGCCATCAAATATCACGCGTGGAGCAGTGCCGTATCATCGAGCTGCCGCGACATGGAAGCGAGGACGGATCCATAGCTGTGGCCGAAAATTCATCGCTGCTGCCGTTTGCCATCAAACGCACTTTTTTTATCTACGACATCCCCTCGGATGCCGTCCGCGGAGGACATTCCCACTACACCATGGAGGAGCTTATTGTAGCTGCTTCGGGCAGCTTTATGGTGAAGTTGTATGATGGTGTTGAATGGAAATTTGTCACGCTCAACCGCCCCTATCAGGCTCTCTATGTGGCCGCCGGAATATGGCGGTCGCTGGAGGATTTCTCCACCGGGAGTGTGTGCCTGTCGTTTTGTCCCGACAAATTCGACGAGGCCGACTATGTGCGCGATATAGATCTGTTCAAAAAGCTTACTGAGGGTAAGGTATGATTCCGCATCTCGATTTGAAGCTGGTCAACGAACCGTATCTTGAGGAGCTGCAGGCTGCTGCTGCCCGGGTGATCGCCTCAGGGCGGTATATCGGTGGCGAGGAGGTGGATCGGCTCGAGGACAGAGTGGCACTCAGATGTGGGGTGCCCCATGCTGTCGGTGTTGCCAACGGTTTGGATGCTCTGCGCCTGATTCTCATGGCCTACAAGGTGATGGGTATGCTTGCCGACGGCGATGAGGTGATTGTGCCGGCCAACACTTATATAGCATCGTTTCTCGCGGTGTCGCAGGCGGGGCTCGTGCCTGTGGCTGTGGATCCTGACCCTGTGACAATGAACCTCACAGCCTCCGGGGTGCGTAACGCTTTGACGGAACGCACCAAGGGAGTGATGCCGGTGCATCTTTACGGCCGTGTGGCGTGGAGCGATGAGCTTGCCCGCGTGGCTACGGACCATCGGCTGCTGGTAGTGGAGGATTGCGCCCAGGCTTTGGGAGCCCGCAGCGGAGCGGCCGGTTTGTTTGACTCGCATATGGCCGGTGGTTTGGGTCATGCTGCGGGAATCAGCTTCTACCCTACCAAAAATCTCGGCGCGCTGGGCGATGGCGGCATGGTGCTCACCCATGATGCCGAACTGGCACGCACAGTAAGGGCGTTGGCCAACTATGGAAGTTCTGAACGATATCATAATCAATATATTGGACTTAATTCCCGGCTCGACCCCATTCAGGCGGCAATGCTGATGGTGAAGATCAATCACCTTGATGAGGTGAACCGAAGGCGTGCGGAGATAGCCCGAAAATACAGCTGCGGGGTGGTCAACCCATTGATTGAGCTCCCGTTGATGCCGGCCGGAGATGAATTGGAGTGCGTGTGGCACCAGTATGTGGTGCGTGTGCCGGAACATCGCGACCGCATGAAGCGATATCTTGATGCCCGCGGTGTGGGCACGGATGTGCACTATCCCTGTCCGCCGCATCGGCAGCCTTGCTATCGGGGGCTGAAACATTCGCCTCTCCCTGTGGCCGAACGCCTGGCAGGGGAGGTGCTCAGTCTTCCCATCGGTCAATATCTTTCGGATGAGGATGTTGACACAATCGTGAACCTTCTTGATAATTTCCGTTGACGATGAATAGAAGTGGATTTCAGTGGCGCTCGATCAGCCTCTGGGCTATGATGGCCATAGTGGTGCTGTTGCTGGCCTCGGTGTATATGTATGGCAGATGCTCCGGTCCCGACAGAAATGACGCGCCGGAGTGGCGAGTCAACGCCAAGGAGCTGATGAAGGTGAATCTGCCTACGGGCTTGCCGCAGCAGATGGTACATTACGAGGGTATGGATGTGAATTTCAATCCGCAGTTCCATATCCCCAACTATGTGGTGTGGGAACTCACTGCCGGTGAAACCCAGGGCGATGTGCCCCGGCTCAATAAGTTTATGGCCGACCCAGAAGTGGAGGGGTGTGCCGACACCTGGGACTACAGCTATTCCGGCTACGACAGAGGACATATGGCTCCCGCCGCCGATATGAAATGGAGTCGCGAGGCCATGAGGCAAACTTTTTATCTCACCAACATCTGCCCTCAGGCCAAGGCTCTCAACACCGGCGCATGGAACAGACTTGAAGCCAATTGCCGCAAATGGGCGCAGCGCGACAGTGCGTTGATAATCATCTGCGGACCAATATTGACCGCCCGCCCTGATGAGTTTATAGGCGACAGTAGGGTGGCGGTGCCCAAGCAGTTCTTCAAAGTGGTGCTCGCCCCGTTTACACATCCTATGAGCGGCATTGGGTTCATTATGCCCAACGACCGCGTGGAAGGCGGAATGCAGGCGGCCGCAGTGTCGATTGACAGTGTGGAGTCGGCCACGGGATACGATTTCTTCTCAGCTCTTCCCGATAATATCGAGACCGCGGTGGAGAGCCAATGCGATTTTCATAAATGGAACTCAAGACGATGATTGACACTCACATACACTCCTCCGACGACACTATCTGCGCTATCTCCACGCCTCCCGGAGTGGGCGGTATCGCTGTGGCGCGCATCAGCGGACCAAAAGCTCTGGAAGTTGTGCAGAAAATTTGGAAAGGCAAGCCGTTGGACGCCATGAAATCGCATAGCGCCCATCTCGGCACTATCCTTGACTCGCAAGGCAACACTCTCGACCAAGGCGTGGCCACACCGTTTCTTGCCCCCGCATCATTCACCGGCGAGGATGTGCTGGAGCTCAGCGTCCACGGCTCGCGATTTGTGCAGCGCGAATTGCTCAACGCACTCATGGCTGCCGGAGCACGGTTGGCCGAGCCGGGTGAGTTTACCCGCAGAGCGTTTGTCAACGGCAAATTCGACCTTGCGCAGGCCGAAGCCGTGGCCGATGTGATAGCATCTGACTCTAGAGCCGCCCACCGCATAGCCATCAACCAGATGCGCGGAGGGTATTCCAAAACACTTGAATCTCTGCGCGAAAAACTTCTGGAACTTGCTTCCCTCCTTGAACTCGAACTTGATTTCTCCGAAGAAGAAGTAGAGTTTGCCTCCCGGCAGCATCTGCTCACCCTCGCTCAAGCCATCCACAGCGAAGTGACCCGCCTCCAAAAATCGTTCGCTCAAGGCACAGCCATCAAGCAAGGCATCCCCGTGGCAATCGTAGGTGCCACCAACGCCGGCAAATCCTCGCTGCTTAACGCACTCCTCGGCGACGATAGAGCCATCGTGAGCAACATTCACGGCACAACACGCGATGTGGTGGAAGACACACTCGAAATCGGCGACTATCAGTTCCGCTTCATGGACACCGCCGGGCTGAGGTCAACCGACGACACAATCGAAAAAATTGGCATCGAACGCTCCCTCAAAGCCATCTCCAAAGCCTCGATAGTGATAAACGTAGCCGACCCCGCCGACCCCGCCGCCGAGAGCATATATCAGCAGGTGAGCCGGACTGTTGACCCCGAGGCAACCCAACTCATATTCGTCACCAACAAAGCCGACCTCTACCCACGCGCCACCCTCAGCTTCATCCCAGCAGAGCAGACGCAGATAAGCCTATCGTGTGCCACATCCGAAGGACTCGACACACTTCGCCACGCACTTGAAGAAGCAGCCAGGCGTATCGACGGCGACAGCAGCAACATCCTCGTCACCAATGCCCGCCATGCCGAAATCCTCGCCAACGCCGCGCAGAGCACCCTGCGCATCATCCAAGGTCTCGATAACAACCTCAGCGGCGACCTCATCGCTCAGGATGTCCGCGAAACAATCCACCACCTCGGCACCATCAGCGGCACCATCACCACCACCCAAATCCTCACCACCATCTTCTCCCGCTTCTGCATCGGTAAATAGATGATTGTCACCAGTTGGTGATAAATGGCATAAACTATTGAAAAGTCGCTCTTTATCGGGCGGCTTTTTTCGTGCTTGCTGCTCAATAAAACCACTTTTCACCCCTTTTTACCTGCTTTTTTGTACCCGATTTGTATCAAGTCGGCCAGTCTTACTTTTAACCTCAGAAAGGTCTTGGACTTTTGAGACACAATGAGACACGGTGAGACGCGATGAGACACTTTCGGCGAAAGAACTGGCGAAATAACCACGAATAATGTGAAATATGAGCAGTAATATTGAAATCATCAAAAGATGCGGATGGTGTGGCAAAGAGTTTGTCGCACGAAAAACATCGACGGAGTATTGCAGCCACCGATGCTCCGGACTCGCATATAAGGAGCGTAAACGACAACAGAAACTTGAAGCTTTCAAGATTGAGTATGTAAAATCCTCCGATGAAGTAACGGAGATTGAGAAACTGGAATTTCTTTCTCCTACCCAACTATGTCGGCTGTTAGGGATAAGCCGAGCAACCATCTATCGTTATTTTGCAGACAATGAAATAACGACAGTACAATTCAAAGGCAAAACGCTCATTCGCAGAAAGGATGTTGACAGCCTTTTTGAGAATGGGCATAAATATCTGAAGCGCCCAAAGAAATCATCAGAGCCTATTACGGAATTCTACACATCAAAGGAGGTGCAGGAAAAGTATGGCATATCCAATTCAGGGTTGTATGAGATTGCCAAGAGAGAAAAGTGGCCGAAGACTCAGCAAAGAGGCAAGACCCTTTGGAGCCGGAAGCGTGTTGACGCTTACTTCACAAAACAACAGCCCAGTGATGAAATATCTGAGTGATACACCGCAGCTGAGATTCAGGCGCGATATGGAATGACTCTGTCGGCAATATACTGTCTGGCATCAAAGGAGGCCATCCCCAAGAAGAAAGTCGGTGCATCTACATTCTACTCCAAATATCATTTCGATTTAGCCAAAGGTGCGGTTGAACCGAAAGAACCGGAGTATTACACATATCCGGAAGCGATGGAGAAATATGGGCTGACACGAGACCAGCTGCACCACTATCTGAAGTATCACAACATTACCCGTGTGAAGAAGGGTAAGTACACTCATATTCTCCGGAGTGAATTGGATAATCTCTTGAAATCCCCGGAGATATAGCCAATGGAGACGATTTGGAGATACATCGGAGAGCATCCGGACTCTATTGTTCTCCCTCGATTCTCATGCTTACTTTGTGTCAAATTTTAATCCCCCACACAGATGAATACATGTACTAAAGTATTCCTCCGCAAGCGTCCATACGCCGGAGGAAAGCTATCGCTGTATCTTGACTATTACCCGGCGATACGCAATCCGCACACCAACAAGATGACACGCCGTGAGACTCTCGGTATTGTCATCTTTGCCAACCCCACCAACGAAATGCAACGCCGTTTCAATCAGGAAATGGAAGAAAAGGCCGAGGCCATACGTTGCATCCGTTATCAGAGTCTGATAAATGAACAGTTTGGTTTTCTCGACAAGACAAAGCAGAAGCAGGATTTCCTCGCCTACTTCGAGAAGAAAGCCAAAAGCAAGTATGACAAATGGATGAGTGTATATCTACATTTCAAGAACTTCACCAGAGGTCAATGCACTTTCGGTGATGTTACCGTGAGCCTGTGCGAGGACTTCCGTGACTATCTTCTCATAGCCTACTCACTGCGCCACCCGGAGAAGAAGATACCCTTATCGGCAAACTCTGCCGCCGGATACTGGTCAACATTCCGTTGCCTATTGAAAATGGCATACAAGGAGAAACTTCTGCTTGAAAATGTCAATGATTTTCTTGATGGACTCAAATGGCAGGAGGTCAAGAAGGAGTATATCACATTGGAGGAGATGAAGATTCTCGCAAACTCTCAATGCGACATTCCAGTGTTGAAGCGAGCCTCTATGTTCGGTCTATTCACCGGCTTACGTCTCAGCGACCTTCTTCAGCTCAAATGGGAGAATATCGAGCGTAGTCCCGATGGAGGTCACTGCATCAGACTCTGCACTGAGAAAACAGAAACCGAGGCCACACTCCCTATCAGTGAAGAAGCACTGCAATATTGTGGTGAACAAGGTGACGGTCTTGTTTTCAAGGGCTTCAAACGTTCAATGGCTCAACACGCTTTCATGAATTGGGTAAAGTCAGCAGGGATAACAAAGAAGTTGTCATTCCACTGCCTACGCCATTCATTCGCCACTATCCTTATCTCATTGGGTATTGATGTATATGTCGTGTCAAAGATGCTTACTCACCGTAGCGTCCGAACGACTCAGATTTATGCCGAAGTGGTCGGCGAGAAGAAGCGCGAAGCCTCCAACGCCATCACGCTCAAATAGTCACTATCCATTCGTTCTATCGAAAAATGCCATCTTGCAGAAATGCAGGCTGGCATTTTAACATATCGGGTCACGAACAATCGTCGACAACTCCGTGTTTTATTCTTGTTTACAAAATTCAGCACAATTTAAGAGTTATAAAAATCGAATGAAAGACCTGATTAAAGGCCACAATCCGCTGATGCTATTCTTCGTAGCTCTAATGAGTCTCTTCTTTGCGTATGCGGTGAGAAACAAGATTGTCAGTGAAGGTCACACTGACTTAAACGCCAATTTCTTCTTTTTCATGGTATTGGCAAGTTGTATCGGAGTTTATTTCCTTATCCATGAAGGGATAAAGGAACTCACGGACTTCTTTGTCAAGAAGAGTTGGAAGAAACGCGGAATAACTCCGCAGACCGCTACAAGTCTGGACACTTCAACGAATGAGAACAAAAACTCCGAAATTGAACAGCCAACGACCGAGAGTCAACCTCTTACGAGAGAGGATGCAAGAATGCTGTTGACCGAGGTTTTGGCAGTCAAAGCTGAAAAAGCTTCTGACGAGAAAGAGGAGTTAGTCAAGACTATCAACGAAAATATGCTTGACCTGTCGAATGTTGCCGCCAATGCTGCTAACGAGATTGAAGCAGGATTGCAACGTACATTCCAAGAGGCGTGTCTATACACAATCGAAGTACTTGGCCCCTATATGACCAAAGAAAATCTGGAGATACTCATAAGCCGGTTATCGAAGTTTCAGAGAGCTGGTAATAAGACATGGTCGGTATTATCTGCAAGTGAGACTGTCCACAAAAAAGTGGAAACTCATTCGCCTATTACCAAAACAGACCTGTATCACTATGGCTGGAATATGCAACAACTCTTCAGCAAGAGTTGACCTCAGGCAGCATACTTCCTTCAAAGCACATTCCATGAGCATTTTGAGGATCTCCAATTGAAGACAATCAAAGGAAAACTGACCCTTGACGCGGACAAAGGCATTATCAAAATAAATAAAGAATTCAGTCCTAACTATCGCAATCGGTTGGAACGAGAGAAGCAGAGGAATCAGCGAGAACTGACTAAACAGCTTGAGGAAGAGCAGAAACAAAAGAAGTTCGAAGCTCAAGCCGACCGTCGAGAAAAGGCAGAGGAAAGATACAGGCAGCAGCAATCAAGTCAAACTCCCCAGCCACCAAATGTAAGCCCCTCCAAAGACTCGAAATCGGGAAGGATGACAGATGATGACAAGGCTTATGCGTCTGCCGCCAAATTCCGTGAAGAGGATTATGATGACAACTTAGACGATGATTTGGACGGGATTACGAGTTCCCGGATTTGTCTGGTTCATGTTATTAAATTCATCTCCAAACCATCTCCGCTCAATTTCTCCAGAGAAAAGTGCTGATTTATAGCTTCGGAGATGTTTTGGAGACACTTTAGAGTTGGTTCAGACCTTATTGTTCTCCCTTATTTCTCCCTGTAATTTTGCAACCGAATCCTTGACACGGATATGCCATGTCGGCGTGCCGTTTTCCCAAGGGTTCGGTTGTAAATTTATGGAAACATCCATCACCTTTGATAAGTTGCCCGAAGCGGTGACTTATCTGACCGCGTTGGTAACAAGCCTGCTCGGTGAACTGAGGGAGTTGCGCAACGCGCTCTCCCCACCCCAAAAAGTCGCGCCTGATTTTATATCCACTAAAGAGGCGTGCGCATTGCTTGGAGAGTGTAAGAACACTCTTTATAAAAAGGCGCGAAACGGCGTTGTCCCGGCTTACAAGAATCCCGGCGGCAAAGGCTGGCGCTTTATCCGAAGCGAGCTGCTCGATTATATGGCATCGGGCAAGCCGAAATCTCAGGCACAAGCCTATGACGAGATGGTAGCCGAGATGAACAAGGGTCTTCGTCCCGGAGGTAGAAACAAATCCTGTCGCCTATGAGTGAGAAATCTACACCTCAGCTCATTCTTGACAAAGCCATCGACCTCAGCGTCAATCCGACCGGTAGCGGCTTCCCCATCAGCATCTTTCCTTCAAAAATTCAGAAAATCATCAGGGAGGTAAACGATTGCTATAGGTTCCCTATCGACTATGTCGGAGCGGCGATGCTGGTTGCGGTTTCAGTCGCGGTGGGCAACACTCATCTGGCGAGGATGAAAGAGGGCTGGGACGAAAGTGCCATTCTGTATATGGCACTAATCGGCAGACCCGGAGCCAACAAGAGTCATCCGTTGAGTTTCGCTATGCGTCCGTTTGTGGAGTTTGATTACGAGCAAAACAGAATTTATGAGAAACAGTATCTGGAATATCAGGATCAATTGGAGATGAGCCGGAAGGAACGTGCAGAAAAAGGTATTGATGTCTGCCCCCGTGAACCTGTCCGCCGCCGCTTCTTGGTTTCCGATATAACGCCGGAGGGACTGAGCCTCATTCATTCTCAAAACCGCCGTGGTCTGTGTCTTCTTTCAGACGAACTTTCTGCATGGGTCAAAAACTTCAACCGCTACAACAACGGCTCTGAGGAACAGTTTTGGCTTTCGGTATTCAGTGCAAAGCCAACGATGTCCGACCGCAAAAGTTCCCGTAGTTCCATCTTCATCACGCGTCCGTTCATATCAGTTATCGGTACTATGCAGAAACGCATCCTTTCGGAACTCGCCAAAGGTGAACGCTCGGCAAACGGGTTTATTGACCGCATACTTTTCGTGATACTCAAACAGGAGCTGTCAACCCGATGGTCGATGAAGCAGCCGACATTCGATGTCGCCGATGAATGGCAAAATATTCTTTCCCGGTTGATGTGCATTGAATGTGCTTACGATGAGAACAACGACATTCTTCCTGTCATCGTCCCCTTTGCTGAAGAAGCCCTTGAAAGACTTTTTGAATGGCAGCATAACTTGTCAGACAAGTGCGACACAGAACCTAACGAAATCCTTGTCGGCATCTATTGCAAATTGCAGATTTACGCCATCCGCTTCTGCCTGATAATTCAGATGGCACGATGGGCTTGCAATGATTCAGGCAAAGATGTCATCGACCTTATTTCAGTTGAGAGAGCTATTACCCTTGCTGAATACTTTATGAAGTCCGCTAAGAAAGTTCAGACGATTCTCAAAGAGCTTTCGCTCACCGCACAGCAGTTGGCCATTGTCACCGCCTTACCTCCGGAATTTACTACTGGGAGTGCTATCGCCGTGGCGGCGGAAAACGGCATGTCGGAGCGTGCGCTCATGGAGTTTCTGAAGAACTTCAACGGCAAACTTTTTCAAAAGTCGAAGCATGGGAATTATATCAAACTCTGACCTCATACAGTATCAGCAGATTCAGCAGTTTGACTTTAGAAACTGCGTAAACTGCCGAAACTGCGGTATTCTTCGATTTGACACTCCGATGGCTTGCAGAGCTACACCATCCGAGTATCAAAGGGGTATGGAATTAGGGCAGAGACTGCTGCTCAGACTCTGCTTTTCTCATCGGTACTTCGTAATGCCGAAGGCTCGTAGTGGATATTACAGTGACATGAGCAAGTTAGTGTTTTGGGACAACCAAAACCCGCCGAAGACCACCTCCGGCGGCTTGGCTAAACTTGCATCCCGTCGGTCTAAAACTATTTATCAACCAGTCGCCACCAGTGGCGAATTACCTTCTAATTTTCTCGCAAATGACAAATGAGAAATCTCCAAAGAGGAAAGGTGGCCGACCTCCAAAATCAGCCACAGAGAAGAGGCGTTACCGCTTCACTTTGAAAGTCTGCACGGCAGAAAAGTTTGACATTCTGACCAAGGCCGGACAAGCGGGTTTGACCCCGACAGAGTACATCCGGCAGAGCGTGGCACACTCAGTAGTAAAGGAACGGATGACTCCCGAACTTGCCGAATTTCGGCGCGATGTATGCGGCATGAAAAACAATCTCAACCAGACGGCACACGTCGCCAACCGAGATGGATATGCTTTCGCTGCGCAGATGAACCGCGAGCTTTGCGCCCGTCTTGACAACGCCCTCAAACATTTTGGCCTATGATGTCGAAGTTGAAGAAAGGACAGGAATTCCGAGGTGCGATTACATACGTTCTCAATGACAAAAAAGGTGCGGAGATCATAGCCGCCGATGGACTCATGCTCGACTCGATTGACAGCATTACCCATAGCTTTGAGGCACAAGCCGAGATGAATCCGAGGCTGACAAAGAATGTCGGGCACACCGTACTGAGTTTCTCGCCCAATGATGCCCCACGCATGAGCAATGACTATATGCGGCAAATTGCGCTGGAGTATCTGGAACGAATGGGCATCCGCGACACTCAGTTTCTGATTGTGCGTCACCACGACCGGGAGCACCCACATTGCCATATCGTTTTCAATCGCGTCAGCAATTCCGGCAAGACTATATCCGATAGCAACGAGCGTTTCCGCAGCCAACGGATTTGTCGGGATATTATCGAGCGTGAAGGGCTGTATATGGCCCCCGGCAAAGAGGATGTCAAACGCAACCGTTTACGTGAGCCTGACAAAACCCGGTATCGGATTTTCGACATTATCAAGGTCGAGTTGCCACGACACACTGATTTCAACAGCTTCATCGCGGCTGTTGAGAGCCACGGTGTAGAATGTACCCTCATCAACAACGGAAGCACCAACAAGGTGCAGGGCATCCGGTTCAAGATGGGTAAGTATGCGTTCAATGGATCAAAGATTGACAAATCGTGCAGCTACTCCAAGTTGATTCGGGAATTGGAGGCCAACAAGCCAAGAGTGCAACATCAGCCGGAACGTCAGAAACCTCCGACACAGCAATCTCACGCTCCACAACAGGAGTACAGAGACGAGTCGCAGGATTTCAGCCTCGGTCTAAACTTATTTCAACTTCATTCAAGCGGCGATAATGTACCGATTACAGAAACGACATGGTTCAAGAGTCGCCGACGTAAACCTAAAAAAGGAAGATCTGTATAATGAACACCTTCACTACACCTCAGGGAGAAGCCGGTAAGAATCCGGTGCTCCCACCCCCTTCCTCAAACGCGACTGCAAGCCCCAAGAATATCGACCTCAACACTGTCTACTCAACACTGTCTATATGTTCTTCGAGGAATTGAAACTTTCGTTTGAGAAAGGTCAAACCAAACAGTCTGATGGCTCACAGGTTCAGACTGAAGTGTATAGCCCCGAAGTTTTTGAGAATATTCTCCTCAAAGCAATGTCTGGCATTGATTTCAGATTCAACAATCCGATACCGGACTTATCCAAGTTGCCCAAGCCGAAAGACTATTCTCAAAACTTCACTGACCTCGGAACCAAAATAGAAAAGAAAGATTCCGAAACGGCAAAGGCTCTTAGTTCGTTGGGCACGACCATGACAAAATTTGAGGCGGCTGTCAAGTCGAACACTGCCGCCGTCAATCCCGGCCCCAAGGTACAGAAAGTTGAGAAAACTATCAAGTTTGACATCAACTCATGGAAATGTTTCACTTGCGTTGTTGCCAGCTTCATCATCAGCCTTTTTCTCGGTGTATGGATTATTATCCAAATCCATGATATGGATAAGTACACCGACACCGATCTGAAATATCGCTTTATCCAGATGAATGGCAGCGTATCAAGTGTCGGACTCGACAGCATTGAAGTCTGGTTTCAAGACCCAGACAGAGTGAGTAACATCCGCAAGATGGTCACCGAGCATGAGCAACGTATGGAGCAACTCCGCCGCTCGACTCTTGAACGTGACCGCCTCAACAATGAGATTAACGAACTTAATTCTCGGAACAACCCCAACAAAAAATGAAAGAAATGAAAAAACTCCCCATCTCGGCAGATGCTCAAAAGAGCATCAAGGCCTTCTTCTATGACTTCTGCATGTACATGGAAGAGAACTATTGTGCAACCCACGACCAGCTGATGCTCGATTGGAACAGTGTCGGAGCAACCGCCCGATTCATCGGCAACGGCCACAAATCCAGTATCGTCTTTGGGAACGCTCTAACGGCTATCTCGGCATACCAGACATGACTCTCATCGTCCATGTATTCTCTGTAGCCGACAGCATGGAGAATGTACTCGCCCTGTGCAAATGGACAGGAGAGGTAGCCAAAGCCAACGGCTTCCGTCACATCGCCGACCCCGACCGTCAGCCCGAAGAGGCCGACAACCAAGTAACTGAATGTCAAATCGCATGTTTAACCCTTTACCCCTCCCACCATCTATATGACAAGCATCTCAACCCTTACCGAGCGTAGAATCGACGATTTCTACCTCGACCTCCGTGACTATGTAGCCCTCGTATTCGACGGTGACCCCGAAGAAGTATCTCTCAACTGGAACTGCGTAGGCGCAACCCTCAGCTACCGCAACGACACCCACAACATCTTCATCCGCTTGTGGGAACGCTCCGAAGGCCACCTCAACCTCCCCGACATGACAATGATTGTCGAGACCTCAGTCTTCGACCGCAAACTCGGCACACGCCCCAATCTCGAGCTCGCCGACCGCCTCCACAAAGAGATGAACGCCTTCTCCAAATGGCTCATCCTGACCGCCCGAATCTGCGGTTTCAAGTACGTCGCCGACCCCGAAATGCCACCCATCCCCGACGAAAACGTCCCCGGCTGCCCCATCGCCTGCCTCCCCCTGAGATAGTCCCCATCAAACCCTTCCACGCCACCCCGCCGAGCCACCTCGCCGGGGTGGCGTTTCATCTTCTACAATCCTCAAAAGATGGCATTTACAGTGTATGTTTAATAGCATAAATTCATTGCCATGTCAGAAAAATTTTGTAACTTTGCATTCTAACGGCAACCAACGCTGAAAATGACCAATAAATAGAAAGACATACGGCGAGAGCCGAAAACTTCGAGAACTCCCATGCAGTCCGTTACAGGCTTTGGTCGGCCTTCAGATGCTGCGTGGAAGTTTTCTTTTTTGCAAGAATGGCAACAAATAAGAACGCAATGATACGGTATCAGGTTTTAGATCGATGCCTCCGAAATCGATATAAGAGATATTATATCGAGGATCTTGTTGCGGCTTGTAATGAAGCTCTCCTTGAACACTCTGAAAAGAATGAGCCAGTTAAAGTCAGGCAGGTCTACAAGGACTTGAATTTCATGGAGGAGAAATGGGGTGTTATTGAAAGAGTCCCTGACGGGCGAAGAAAATACTTTCAATGGGAAGACCCTAATTTTTCAATATCCAGTCAGCCATTGAACGATGAAGAAGTCGACAAGCTCAAAGAGACAATCCTTATGCTTAACCGCTTCAAAGGGATGCCCCAGTTCGAATGGATGGAGGAGTTGCTTTCTCAGTTAGAAGATAGATTTGCACTCAAAGGGCAGTCTAAAAGCGTTATTGGATTTGAGCAGAATCTTGACTACACTGCGGTCAGGCTTCTTTCGGGTCTGTTCAATGCCATCATAAATAAACAACCTCTGAAAATTATTTATCAAAAATTTGATGGAGCCCAACGAGTCTGGAATATACATCCTTACTATATAAAACAGTATAACAACAGGTGGTTCCTTTTCGGGCTAAATAACGCACTTAGGTCAATCACAAATATTCCTCTTGATAGAATCAAAGATATTCAAGCCATTGGTATCCCGTATGTTGAGTCTGATATTAATTTTGAGGAATATTTTGATGATGTTATTGGAGTGACTATTAAAGACGCTCCAATTGAAACAATCGTCTTGAAATTTGCCCCCGAGAGGTACCCATATGTGGTTTCCAAACCACTGCATGGCTCTTCAAAATTCCCGGGTCCAGACAATGGCATTGTGGAGATTAAAGTTATACCAAATAGGGAACTGGAATCACTTATTCTTTCATTTGGCAATCAAGTGGAAGTTCTTTCACCTCCTTGGTTTAGAGAAAAGATTGCAGCTGTCGCCAAGTCAATGTCAGACATTTATTCGACTTCTGCACTATAAGTACACAAGTCCTTGTTATCTTTGTAAATTCGATTTCATAAACAGAGTTAACCCGATAATATATGAACCAATCACAATATAATCAGCTTTTCAACTTCCTATGGAGCATCGCTAACGATGTACTTGTACAAGCCTTCGAGAAAGGCAAGTACAAAGAAATTATCATGCCAATGTTGGTGCTCCGCCGCCTTGACATCCTCCTTGAACGCACAAAGGAGGATGTTCTTAAGCAAAAAGAGATGCTGGATACGCAACCTTATCCCGAGATAACCAAGAAACAACTACTGATGGCCGTAACAGGAATGCCGTATTATAACGTGTCTCCTTTTACGATGAAGTCGCTTCGCGGAGAGAACAACAGCCAGCGGTTGCTTCAGAACTTCACAGCTTATCTCGATGGGTTCAGTTCTGATGTACAGGACATCATCAACAAGTTTGACCTTCGTCACCATGCAGAAAAGCTGCACGAGTCAAATCGTCTCGGTGCCGTGATTGAGAAATTCACCGATGAGCGTATCAACCTTGGTATCACCCCTGTTCTCGATGATGAAGGCAATGAGATTCTTCCGGCCCTTGATAATCATGCCATGGGTACTCTGTTTGAGCAGCTGCTTCGTAAATTCAATGAGGAAAATAATGTCACAGAAGCAGGAGAACACTTTACGCCTCGCGATTACGTAAAACTTCTTGCTGATCTTGCAGTGCAACCTATTGCCGACAAGCTCAAAAACGGAACTTATGAAATCTACGATGGAGCTTGTGGCACAGGGGGTATTCTTTCTATTGTCGCTAACAAAATAGAAGAGATTGGAAAGGTTATGGGGAAACGCCTTAAAACCAATCTTTACGGGCAAGAGATACAGCCTGACACATTTGCGACCTGTAAAGCCGATTTGATGCTATCCGAGCAAATTGAGCATTTTGACTATACTCACAATGGCGAGACCCGCAATATGATTGCTTTCGGCTCAACTATTTCACAAGATGGTCACAAAGATAAGCTTTTTGATTTCTGCATCTCCAATCCTCCGTTCGGTACTCCGTGGAAACGAGACCTTGAAAACTGGAATCTCAAGGAGAATCAGAAAAAGGACATTGTTGACAAACGCTTCAAACCCACTGTCAACGATGTGATGTGGGACTTTGTTCCCGGCATCGGCGACCCGCAGATGCTTTTTCTGGCCAACAATGTCAGCCGCATGAAGGAGAGCACAGAACTGGGCACCCGTATTGTAGAAGTCCACAATGGCTCGTCTCTTTTCACCGGATCGGCTGGAGGTGGTGAAAGTAACCTGCGCAGATACATAATCGAGAACGACCTTTTGGAGGCTATTGTCGCCATGCCTGAAAACTCTTTCTACAATACCGGCATTGGCACCTTCATCTGGATAGTGACCAACCGCAAAGAGATTCGTCGGCGCGGAAAGGTGCAGCTTATCGATGCTACTAAAATATCGCGTCCCCTACGCAAGAATCTTGGCAACAAAAACTGCGAGGTGGAAATCGACCAGAGATATGAAATTCTCAAACTTCTCACCGAATTTGACCGCCCCGAGAATTCCGAAGTCAGCAAAGTATTCCCCAATGAAGAGTTCGGGTACTGGCAGATAACAGTTGAGCGTCCTCTTCGTCTTCGTTACGAAAACTTGACACTTACAGAAGAGGTCTCAGCTAAGGTCAAAAACAAAGATGACCGTGAGTTGCTACGCTCCATTGCAAAGGCATATCATGAGATATTTGGGGAGGCAGCTGTCGGCGATCTTGAGTTCTTCACCGCGTTGAAGAAAAAGAAGATCAAGGTAGCCAAGACAAAGCAGAAACTTGTTCGTTCCACTTTCGGCATCGTTGACCCGACAATGCCGGAAGCACATACCGTCGCCGCTGACCCCGATTCCCCATTTGAACCGGACACAAATCTGCGCGACAGCGAGCAGGTACCGCTTCTATATCCCGGCAGCATCAATGCTTTCATGGAAAAGGAAGTGCTACCGTATAGCCCCGACGCATGGGTTGACAGTGAGAAAACCGTGATTGGCTACGAGTTGTCGTTCACTAAATACTTCTACCATCCGGTAGAACTTCGATCTCTGAGTGAAATTCGCGCTGAAATCCGTGAGATAGACAGCCGTTGCGAAGGAATCCTTGGCGAAATACTTACTGACTGATGAAACGATACGATACATTTCAAGATTGTCCGACCCCATGGTTGGCGCAAGTTCCCTCACATTGGAGGAAATTGCGCTATAAGGATGTGATGCGTCCTAAGGACATCAAAGTTGGCGATAATCCAGTTACTTTGCTTTCTCTAACAAAGAAAGGTGTTATTGTCCGCGACATTTCAGAAGGTAAGGGTAAATTCCCAAGCGATTTCAGCTCCTACAAAATAGTTGAGCCGAATGACCTCATTATGTGCTTGTTCGACGTTGACGAAACACCTCGAACGATTGGAATAGCGCATGATAGTGGAATGATTACAGGAGCATACGACATCTTCAATGTTGCTAATGTAAGTCGTGATTTCTTATTATATCATTTCTTGCACATTGACGATAAAAAAGCGTTCAAACCATTATATAAAGGTTTGAGAAAAGTTGTCCCACTTCCTTCGCTTTTAAGCTCCTATGTTTATCTGCCTCCGATTTTAGAGCAGGAGGCGATAGTTGCTTTTTTAGATAGCAAAATCTCCAAAATAGATGCTTATATAGGTGAGCGAGAAAAGGAAATTATTGCGCTTGGTGAGTTCAAGCAAGCAGAGATTGCATCGGTTGTCACACGCGGTTTGAACCCAGATGTGCCGATGCGCGACAGTGGTATCCCCTGGCTTGGTAAAATCCCAGCTCATTGGCATCTTAAACAATTACGTGCCTACTTAAAATTAATTTCAGACAAAGGACATGGTGATAAGCAGCTTCTCTCTGTTACACGTGAACAAGGAGTAATTATTCGCAATGTTGAGAGCAAGGAGGAGAACCACAATTTTATTCCAGAAGATTTAAGTGGATATAAACTGATTAAACCGGGACAATTTGCAGTAAATAAGATGAAATCCTGGCAGGGTTCTTACGGAGTATCCGAATATGAGGGGATTGTCAGCCCAGCATATTATGTTTGTGAGCTTAATTTCCCATGCAAGGAGTTTTTTAGTATCGCAATCCGAAGTAAGGCATATATCCCGTTCTTTACTCAATTATCTAAAGGTATTCGTGTTGATCAATGGGATTTATCCCCGATTGCTCTTAAAAGTATTTATTTTGCAGAGCCACCAATTGAAGAACAGCAAGCCATTGTTGACTACATCAATGCCAAGACGGAAAAGGTTGACGGATTGATTGCCGACCTTTCGGCACAGATCGAAAAGCTTAAGGAATACAAGCAACGGCTGATTTCGGATGCTGTTACCGGGCAAATTGATGTCCGTGACTATAAACCTACGACCTCTGCACAATGAGTGCACATGTCAGATTTAACTTTGCAATATAATTAAAAAACAAATCTCTCTATGAGCACAGATACATCAGAAAAAGGTTTGGAAGCCATTATAGTAAGTTATCTTCGTGACACGAATGGTTACGAGGAATGCCTCTCTGACGATTATAATCCGGCACTTGGATTAGACACCGCACGTCTTGAAGCGTTCCTCTGTGCCACGCAACCGAAAATGGTTGAGAAAAGCGGGATCTTCTCAACTCCGGCGAAGCGCAAATCGTTTTTTGAGCGTGTACGTGATCGTATCACAAAGAACGGCGTGTTAAATGTGCTCAACAAAGGCATCTATCACAATGCCAATTACCACTTCGTCTTTTACTATCCACTGCCCGACAAAGGCAATGGAGAGGCAGCGCGTCTGTATGGAGAGAACCGATTTTGCGTTACTCGTCAGCTCCATTTCAGCAGTAAGACTCCTAAGGAGTCGGTTGATGTTATGCTCAGTATAAACGGTCTGCCGGTCATTACAATGGAATTGAAAAACAATCTGACCAAACAGAATGTAGAGAGTGCCGTCTTTCAGTATCAACATGACCGCGACCCTAAAGAATTGCTTTTTGCTCCAAAGCGTTGTGCTGTCCACTTCGCCGTGGATGACGAAGAAGTGATGATGTGCAGCGAGCTGCGTGGAGCGGAGTCATGGTTTCTACCGTTCAACAAAGGGTTGAAAGATCCATCCGATCCTCTTGGAGCAGAAGACGGTGCCGGCAACCCAGTTAATCCCAACGGACTAAAAACCGACTATCTGTGGCATGACATCCTGACAAAAAAACAGTTGAGCCGCATCATAGAGGAGTTTGCTCAGGTTGTAACCGAAACAGATGAAGATACCGGCAAGACTACGGAAAAATGTATATGGCCTCGCTATCACCAGCTAGACGCGGTTCAGCGTCTGGTGGCAGACACCGCTGACGGAGTTGTGGGTAAGAAGTTTTTGATTCAACACTCGGCCGGTTCCGGTAAGAGCAACTCAATCACATGGCTTGCATTCGCTTTGAGTAGTCTCAAAACAGCCAATGGCATTGACAATCTGTTTGATTCAGTGTTGGTCATTACAGACCGAGTGAATCTGGATAAACAGATAAAAAACAACATCCTAGCATTCGTTGACAATGCAAGCATAGTTGGCTGGGCCGACCGAAGCAAGACACTCAAAGAGGAACTTACCGCTGGTAAGCGAATTATCATCAGCACGGTGCATAAGTTCCCGGTGATAATGCAAACCATTGGCACTGAACTTAAAAACAAGAAATTCGCCATCATTATCGATGAGGCTCACAGTAGCCAATCGGGGTCTATGGCTACTGACCTAAACCGAGTTCTTTCCGGACTTGGCTGTAAAGCCGCAGACATCGAAGATAACGAGGATGGTCTGAATGAATTCCTAAAACAGGTTGTTGAGGGCAAAAAGCTTGCTCCCAACTCCAACTTCTATGCCTTCACGGCAACGCCCAAAAACAAAACGCTCGAAGCATTCGGTGTGCCATATACAGATGCAGAGGGGAACGTGAAGCACCGCCCTTACCACAACTATTCGATGAAGCAGGCCATTCAGGAAGGGTTCATCCTTGATGTACTGAAGAATTACACGCCATATCAGAGCTTCTACAAAATCAAAAAAGAAGCCGCCAATGATCCTGAATTTGAGAAGAAGCAGTCGCAGAAAAAGCTTCGCTACTGGGTGGAGTCCCAATCAGCAACTGTAGGGAAAAAGGCAGAAATCATTGTGGGGCATTTCCACGACAAAGTGGCCGGACTCCTCAAAGGCCAGGCCCGGTGCATGATTGTTACCGCCGGCATAGAGCGAGCAATCGACTATTTTAAAGAAATCAGCCGTTTGCTGCGTGAACAGCATTCTCCATATAAGGCTATCATCGCATTCTCCAGTGACAAGACCATAGATGGTGTAACAGTCAATGAGGCGACACTTAATGGTTTCCCATCAGCCAAGATTGAAAAGGAATTCCGCAAAGGAGAATACAGATTTCTGATTGTGGCTGACAAATTCCAGACCGGCTATGACGAGCCATTGCTATGCGCTATGTATGTTGACAAGCCTCTCAAAGATGTGAAGACCGTCCAGACTCTTTCGCGACTCAACCGAGCCAAACCGGGCAAGAAGACGATGATTCTCGATTTCGTAAACAATGTTGAGGATGTAAAAGCAGATTTTGAGAGATACTACCGCACAACTATACTTTCAGGCGAGACTGACCAGAACAAACTCAACGATTTAATTGAGACTGTTGAGGAGACTCATATATATACAGCGGCTGAACTACTGGACTTCAATACCAGATTTTGGTCGGGGGCTGGCCGGGACCAGCTTGACCCGATTTTAGACAAAGCCAAGGAGCGGTTCGTCGCGCTCGACAGCGACGATACAAAAATTACTGTAAAAAGTGCTATGAAGAAGTTTGTGCGCACTTATGAGTTCCTCGTGACCATTCTCCCGGAGGCAAGTGTTGAATGGCAGAAACGCACCACCTTCTATCGTTTCCTTGTCAATAAACTCCCGGTATTGAAAATGGAAGACCTTACCGAGGGTCTTATTGAAGCTGTTAGTTATCAGAACTATCGTTCACAGAATCAAGGCACGACCGACATAAAACTGGATGACGCAAATGTAGAAATAGACCCTATTCCCACGTCTGCTACACCTCTTGGTATTATACCTCCGGATATGCAAAAATTGAGTCAGATTGTTGATGACTTCAACGCAGTATGGGGAAATACGGAGTTTAAGGATGAAGATGTTGCGCGTCTTCAGTTCCAGAAGGTTATTGATGCCGTGTCGGGCGACGATACTGTTATCGATGATATGCTCAACAGTGATAGCGATGTCGCGTTCCAGTCTATCGAGACAGCCACACGTGGAGCATTTGCCAGTGTCAATGCCGCCTCCAACGAGTTGACGACCCATTTCTGGATGAATCAGGATAATGTGCAGAGCAAAATTTACAATGTCATCTTCCAACAAGTAATGAGCAGAGTCAATCCTCCTATTGACGAGGTTGATCTCATCGCCAAGATGAAAGATGATCTTCAGAATGATTTTGCCCAACTCTGTGGTGTCTACTATCGCGAACTTGATGAGGTGCTTACAATATTTTTCAAGACTGTCAACGCACAGACAACCGATAATCTTGACGGCTTGAACAATTCTCTTCGACGCACCCTCAATTTCATCTACCGTGCAGAGATGTCACGCGGCGAGGACAACAGAGACCGATTCCGTACACTTGTTACTCAGTATGAAGCATTCTTAAGGAAGCTCTACTATCTTCGTGAAGGCCGGGAATTCACCAGCAATAACCCACGAAGTGGTTTCGTAGAGATAGTACGCCAATTCCCTTCATTACAGAGACTATATAGGAATCCGGATGACCGCTACTCCCTGTTCAAAAACTACTATGATATGGTTTACGAATGGCGCAATAACGATTCACATTCTGCTCCGGTTTTGCCAGAAGCAGAATTGCCAGCTGCAATACACATCATCGTAGCGATGTATGTCTATGCCACAATGATTTCAGTGACTGATATAGAAACCGCTTTAGACTAAACGATATGAGTAATAATTATTTAAAATTCGCACGGTATTATCCTACTATATCTGCAATGGCAATTCCAGCTGTTGTTGCGACTTCCATGTGTGTCGAAACTGGACAAGTACCTGATACCGCATGGAGTACCGTAACGAAATTACTCACGTTTGCACCTATCGCTGGAGTATTTGTGGCACTTGGATTCTGGTTTACTGAAATATCACGATTTATCTCTCTTTTTATAATGGAGAGGACACGCTTCAAAAGTTGTGGAAAAAAAATGCCGACAACGGAATTGCTTCTAGGGAAAAATGGTGATTTGTCTGCATCAATGCGCCAGAAATTGTCTGACAAACTATTAAAAGAATATGGAATAGCATTGCCTGAGGACAGTGTGGATGATAACGAAGCTCGTACAATATGTGTTAATATCACCGGCTATATGAGAGAAATGACAAGAGACAATAAGATATTAACGCAATACAGCTATGAATTCGGCTTTTGCCGAAATTATATAGGAGCAAGTGTAGTAGCAATTATAATACTGGCGATTCAGATAATTATTACTGCATACTTCCACCTCTTTATCTGGTGGCCGATAGGCGGATTCGTTGTTCAACTTTTGTTATGCTGGTTTTTCTGGAAAGCGCTTTGTATTTCAGGAGAGCAATATGCCAATCATTTAATTTACGCTTACACTTCAAAAATATGAATACAAAAATTACATTTTACCCCGTATTGAATGGGGATTGCTCTTTGATTGAGTTTGCCAATGGTCAAAAAATGATGTTTGACTGTAACTTCCGTGGCGATGCTGAGGATGAGAATAATGATGATTACAACGTCATCAAAGACCTCCTTGAAAACAAACTAAAGGGGACGCATAAGGGACTTCCTTATTTGGACGCATTCGTTTTGACCCATCCCGATCAGGATCACTGCCGCGGTTTCAAAGATAAGTTCTTTCAAGGTAAAAATCCTGAAACCAAGGATGGGGCACCTTCAAAATCAGACAAAGACAACAAGCTGATACTAATCGGAGAACTTTGGTATTCTCCCAGAGTATTCAGTGAAAACACAAATGAACTTTCTGAGGATGCCAAGGCGTTCAAGAAAGAGGCTCAACGACGCATGAAGTTGTACGAGGAAAACTCTTCAGACAAGGATAAACCCGGTAATAGAATTCGTATTATCGGATACGCGGATGTGGATGCTCTTGACAATATACCGTCGGAGGTAATCTCTGCAGCCGGTGATACTGTAAAGAAACTTAATGGAAAAACATTAAGCGATTTCCGTTTCTTTGTCCACGCTCCTTTTAAAGATAGTATAAAGGATGATAATCGCAATGCCACAAGTATCGTCCTCCAAATCAGAGTAGATGAAGGTGACAAGTCCGATGTTGGACGCATTGTGCTGGGAGGAGATTCCGAGTGGCGCGTATGGAAGCTGTCTCTTATACACATCTCCGAGCCCACGAGACGGAGCTACATCT
>ENA-OZES01000349-OZES01000349.1-human-gut-metagenome-genome-assembly--contig:-NODE-349-length-28928-cov-5.575174_pt1 | contig 28928 bp, 26 predicted proteins | sample MGYA00245068_ERZ653609 | MGnify/ENA primary metagenome ERZ653609 (study PRJEB26926, sample SAMN06164898) | human gut metagenome | biome: ENVO:00009003; feature: ENVO:2100002; material: ENVO:00002003... | reverse complement strand
CGAGATGTAGCTCCGTCTCGTGGGCTCGGAGATGTGTATAAGAGACAGCCTGTAGATTGTGATATACAGGCACGGCTTCCGCCTCCGGAGCAGCCACCTCGGGCATGACAATGGAAGTGTAGTCGCCGTTCTCAAACCCGTAGATAGTCTTGAAGTTGCCCCAAACCGGGTCGGCGCGATACAGCTCCTCGCTCCCCGCCGGCACCTTCAGCACGCAATCATCCATATTGTCGGTAATATAAAGCCCTTTATGGTCGAATTTGTCTTCCCATTCTTCAACATTGGCCCACTGAGGAGGAGTGTTGCTCAGGCAGACCACCTCGGCCAGTGAGGGACATTTTTCAATCATTTCCCCCACCGGGGGAGCTATCATGGTGAAATCATCGTAACTGCTGTTGGTGTAAATGTATTCCGGCATATCGGGGAACACTATCCGCTGCAGGCTGGCGCAATTCGACACAAACGCTCCGCCGAGTCTCAACTTGGGGCGTTTGGGGAGCACCAGTTCGCGGATGCTGTTGACTAAATAGAACGCTCCGCAAGATATGTCGAGAGACTCCGTAGCTCCATCGTCAAACAGTATCTCACTCACAGGCGAATCCTGGAAAGCGGCGTAACCCAACAGAAAGAGTTCGGGTCCGAATGTGATTTTATTGACATTGCACTGCTGAAAAGCGTCCCATTGCACAGCCCCAACATTTGGCAACTGTATTTCCTCTTTCAAAGTGGCACCACCGAAAGCATAGCCACCAAGACATTTGATTGATTGCTCGGAAAAAGAGATGGTAGCATTGCAGGAAACATCTAAATTTGAAACGACTTCCACACACTCCGGCAATACCAGCCGCTGACCCGGAGCCATCCATTTAAATGCCGAGGTCATAACTTGCGCCACAGGCAATACGTTGCCATCAATCTCAACTTCCGATGGTGCCGTAACATCGCCTTCCGGATAATTCTCCTTGAAATCGCTTTTAAGCAGCATAGCGCAGTCATAATCGAAACTAAACCAGTTCTCTCCCACGGCTTTGGAATAAACATAGTTGCCCACCATGGATTGCTGCCCGTACATAGGAATACAGATTATTGCTAATATAGCACTTATGAATGTAGATTTTTTCATGATTTGAGAGATTTGAGGGATTTGTAATCAGTTTTTTATGGAGATAAATTTTGTTGATAGGTGTTGCAATCTGAGGATGTCAGTTGTTTGCCCCAAAAATATGTATAATTTTAATAAAAACAAGTATATTCCATTTAATTTAAGTGTTTTTAACTAAATATTTTATCGGTTCTGTTAATTAGTGATTGATTCTATGGAGTGGCGATTCAGTCGCGGCGAGGAATGGGATGAATAGGCGGGAAAATGGAGTGAATTTTTAGTTGGGGTTGTGGGAAATTTGGTGTATCTTCGCAGTCAGTATGGAGGAAACATTTCTATTTTTGATTGAAGTGCTCGGCACAATAGCGTTTGCCATAAGCGGCATCCGCCTTGCCGCGACCAAAAATTTCGACTGGTTCGGGGCATATATCGTGGGATTCGTGACCGCCATCGGCGGCGGCACGCTGCGCGATTTGCTGCTTGACATCCCGGTGTTCTGGATGCAGACATGGTGGTATCTGGCGGTGACGGGGCTGTCGCTGGCAGCTGTGATAGTGCTCCAAAACGCACTTGTGAGCCGCGACAAGATACTGTTTCTGTTTGACTCAGTGGGCCTTGCACTGTTTTGCGTGATAGGGATACAAAAAACACTCGCGGTGGGGTATCCGATGTGGGTGGCCACCATCATGGGTATAACCACGGGTGCCTTCGGCGGAGTGATCCGCGACATACTCATCAACGAGGAGCCGCTGGTATTCCGCAAGGATATATACGCAACGGCATGCCTTGCCGGGGCGCTGGTTTACTGGGTGACAATGCTGCTTGGCGGCTCGGCGATGATGCAGCAGATGCTGTGTGCGGTGGTGGTGATACTGCTCCGTGTGCTGGCGTTGCGCTACAATCTGTCGTTGCCTGTGCTCCACCAGTCGGCCAATTCAAAAAATTAGATAAAATCACAACACAAAATGAAACATAAGAGAACAATACGATTGATGGCCGCGCTGATGGTGGGCACCGCCGCCACAATGACCACAGAGGCCATATATGGCGAAAAAGTGGTGATACTCCACACCAACGACACCCATAGTCAGATTGACCCCAACGACAAAGGAATGGGCGGGATATTGCGCCGCAAGGTGCTGGTGGACAGCGTGCGCTCCTCGCGGAGCAATGTGCTGCTGGTGGATGCCGGCGATGCCGTTCAGGGCACGCTCTATTTCTCGCTCTATGGTGGCGAGGTGGAGCAGAAGATGATGAACGAGCTGGGGTATGACATTCAGATTTTAGGCAATCATGAGTTTGACAACGGCCTTGACGAGCTTGCCAGAATGTACGCCCCGGTGAAAGCCACCAAGCTGACCACCAACTACGACCTTCGCGGCACCGTGCTTGAAAATATCTTTGAGCCGTACACCATCAGGCAGATTGGCGACAAGAAGGTGGGATTTCTCGCCATCAACATCGATCCCAAAGGGATGATTGCCGACAAAAATGCTGTAGGAGTGAAATATCTTGACGGCATCGAGGCCGCCAACGCCACCGCGTGGCACCTCAAGCACAACGAGCATTGTGATGCGGTGGTGGCTGTGACCCACATAGGGTATGGCGACGAGCATGAACCGGGCTACACCGACCGCGAGCTGGCTGCAAACTCCAAAAACATCGACATCATCATCGGCGGCCATTCCCACACCGCCATCAATCCCGCCAACCCCAAGTCGCCGAAATGGAGAGTGGCCAACGCCCTTGGCGACTCAATCCTTGTGACCCAAACCGGCAAAGGAGGATTGTTTTTAGGTGAGATTGAACTGGACCTTGACAATCCCCGCGCCGCGAGCTACAGGCTTATTCCGGTGAACAGCCGCCTTGATTCGCGCATCGACCCCAAAGCGGCTGCCATGCTTGAGCCGTACCGCCACGGCGTGGACTCCATCAGGGGGATAAAGATAGGCAAAGCCGCCGCCGAGCTGCGCCCCGACACCGAGCTGCTCAACCTTGTGAGCGACTTTGTGCTTGACCAGGGGAAAACAATTGCAAAGAATGTGGACCTCGCTATTGTCAACAAAGGAGGCATACGGTGCGCCATGCCCAAAGGCGATGTCACAAAAGGATTGATCATGCAGATGCTGCCGTTTGACAACAAAGTGAATGTGATAGATATATCCGGCGCCGACCTGCTGGAAGCCATGGATGTCATGGCTTCGCGAGGGGGCGATGGCGTGAGCGCCAACGTGTCAGCCACATACAACCCCGCCACCGGCAAATGCACCGGCGTCACCATCAACGGCAAGCCGCTTGACAAAACCAAAACATACCGCCTCGCCACAATCGACTATCTGCGCAACGGCGGTGACTTCATGACCACCCTGACCAACGGTAAGGATGTGGCCACAAGCTCCCGCGTGCTCTACGATGACCTCATCGACTACATTCAGGCAGGCAAATTCAAAGGGAAAGCTATCAAAGGCGACTCAACAGCGAGAATGAAGCCGCTATGATGAAGCTCCGTAAGCTATTGACGGCGGCAGCGGTGGTGCTGCTGACCTCAGGCTCCTCCCACGCCGCCACCAAAGCCGAAGAATGGGCCGACTCGGTGATGGGCACCATGAGCCTTGAGCAGAAGGTGGAACAGCTGTTCTGTCCGCGTTTGGATGTGCGCGACAACGCCCACGGCCGCGAGGCAATAAGGCAGATGGTGGAGCGCCACAATGTGGGCGGCATACTGCTCGGCAAAGGGAATATTGTGGAGTATGCCAAACTCAACAACTATGCCCAGTCGCTGGCAAAGGTGCCGCTGATGATCACACTCGACGGCGAATGGGGACCCGCCATGCGGCTCACCGATGCCGTAAGGTTTCCATACAATATAGCGTTAGGCGCCATCCAGAACCCCACGCTGCTCGAGGAGTATGGCCGCGAAGTGGCCCGACAATGCCGCGAGCTTGGCATCACGGTGGATTTCGCACCGGTGCTTGATGTCAACTCCAACCCTGACAATCCTGTCATAGGATATCGCTCGCTGGGCGAGTCGCCCCAAAGAGTGGCAGAGCTCGGCACAGCGTTTGCAAACGGGCTCGAGAGTGGCGGTGTGCTGAGCGTGGCCAAGCATTTCCCTGGCCATGGCGACACATCCGTTGACTCCCACAAGGCTCTGCCCACAGTGAGCCATTCGCGCAGCACTCTCAATGAAGTGGATCTTCTCCCGTTCAAGTCCTATATTGACCATGGCCTCGGCGGCATAATGGTGGGACATCTCAAGGTGCCGGCCCTTGATGCCGGCGGCATCCCGGCATCGCTGTCGCATAAGATCACCACGGGGGTGCTCAAAAACGAACTTAAATTCAAAGGATTGGTGTTCACCGACGCTTTGGCCATGAAAGGGGCCGTGAGCGGCAACAAAAACAATTGTGTGGCGGCTCTTGAAGCGGGTGCCGATGTGCTGCTCGGCTCCGGCGCACCCGTGAGCGACATTGCCGCCGTGGTGCGGGCGGTGGAGAAAGGCGTCATATCCCGGCAGATGATTGACGAGCGTTGCAGGAAGCTGCTTATGTGGAAATACAAACTCGGCCTTACGCACTACACTCCCGTGGCCACAGCCGGACTCATGGAGCGCATCAACAGCCCGCAGGCCTACGCATTGGTGGAGAAACTGGCCAACGCTTCCATCACCGCACTGCGCAACAGTGCCGGTGTGCTCCCCATCGACAGCCTAAAGCGCAGGGAGATAGCCCTGGCGTGCGTGGGGAGCGACCTCAACTGTGAGTTTGCCAAAATGTGTGAAAAATATGCCCGCATCACTCCCCTCCCCACCGGCGAGCATGGCCTCACCCGCGTGGGGATGAGCCGCCTCGATGATGCCGACATTGTCGTGGTGGGCATCTTCGGCTCTCCGGCCACCGCCAACCTCCTGCTGCGGCAGCTGCACGACAAGAAAGTGGTGGCGGTAGTGTTTGACTCTCCGCTGAAAATGAGCCGCTACACCGAGCTTGCCAAAGAGAGCACCATATTGCTCGCCTACGACAAGGCGCCACAATTTCAGCGGGCCGCAGCCATGGCTCTGTTCGGCGGCATCAATGTCACCGGACGCTGCCCGGTGAACATCAAGGGGATAGCCAAAGTGGGCGAAGGCGTGGATATAACCAAAACCCGACTGGGATACAAAGCACTGCCCAACAGCAATCTCGCCCCGCGGCTCAACAACATCGTTGACTCAATATGCGGCGAGGCCATCAAAGCCGGAGCCATGTCGGGATGTCAGGTAGTGGTGGCCAAGGATGGTGATATAGTGCTTGACAAAGCGTTTGGCCGGATTGATTTCGGCCGCAATTCGCCCAAGGTGACGGACACCACACTGTTTGACCTCGCATCGATGACCAAGGCCGTGGCCACCACCCCGGGTGTGATGAAAGCCGTGGACGAGGGGTTAATGGAGCTGGATGCCCCGATTTCCCGATATGTGCCGGAGCTTATGGACACCGGGAACGGCACCATCACCATACGCGAGCTTCTCACCCACGAATCGGGGCTCCCCCCCGTGGTGAATGTGCGCAAGATTATGACCGACTCGACATTGCGTGCCGACCTGCTGTCCACCGTAAGCAGCGATGAGTTCTACCGCCCCGTGGCCAAAGGGATATGGATCTCCGACAATGGGGTGGACACCCTGATGCAGGCCATATACGATGCGCGACAGGGAAAGAAGGCGTACAAATACAGCTGCCTGAATTTCTGCCTGCTGAAGATGGCACAGGAGAATGTGACAGGCGTGGATATGGACCAATGGGTGGACACCGAGCTATTCGCCCCTCTCGGCGCATGGCACACATCCTATCAGCCGCTGCAGATAGCCGAGCCTGAAAATATAGTGTTCACCGAAAACGACCTTGAGCTGCGCCGGCAGCACCTGCACGGCTATGTGCACGATGAGATTGCCGCCGTTTCGGGAGGTGTGCAAGGAAACGCCGGGCTGTTCGGCACCGCCACCGACATGGCCAAGCTCGGACAGATGCTACTCAACGGGGGAAGCTACGGAGGTGAGCAGATTATCGAGGCGCGGACCGTGAGAGAGTTCACCAACACTATCACCAAAGCGCAGAGAACACTCGGAATGGACCTGCTGCGGCGCAACAAGTCCCTCGCGCCCGAGGAGTACAACGGAAAAGCTTACGGCCACACCGGCTACACGGGCACCTGTATGTGGGTGGACCCGGAAAATGATATGGTGATTGTGATTCTCACCAACAGGGTGAACCCCTCGCGCAACAATGCCGCATTCTCGCGGCTCAACCCCCGCGGCGCCATTATCCGCGCTGTTTACAACTCTCTGAAATAGCACCACCCATCACAGAACCTTATCGCTGCGCTGATTGTTGGAATAGATAAACAAAACTTATTTCACTATGCGCAATAAATTTCTACTCTTAGGCATGGCTCTCGTGGCTCTCGTGGCATTCCAGGCTTGCAGCGATGATGACGACAACAACAAGGATACCCCTACTCCGCCCTCCTCTGTGGAACAAAAATATGTGGATGCCTTCAAGGAAAAATTCCCTACCGCTGATGTCAGCAAGGTGAAATGGGAAAAGAAACAGAACTACACTGTGGCCGAATTTTCGCGTATGACCGACACTGAAACCGAAGCTTGGTTCAACAGTTCGGCTGTGTGGGTGATGACCGGGGACGACCTTGGCAAAGATCTGTTTCTGATTCCCACTGCCGTGAACAACGGATTCAACCAAACTGCCTACGCCTCATATCCTATTGACGACATAAAGCACTACACCACAGCTACTCTCGACTACTATATCATTGAAGTGGAAAATGGGCAGAATCCTGACATCCAGATGTATTTCCTTCCCGATGGCACGCTGAAGAAAACCACCACCGACAACGGTGCCGAGATATATCCCGACATGAATCCGTTCTAAGAGCCTTCTGGAAACCCTAAAAATTGAGCTTTATCCCGAGGGTGAGCATCAGCCAGTCGGCGGCCGACAGCGAACTGTTGCCGAACGCGCTGAGCAGATAGATGTCGCAGGTTGCAAGTTCGTAGAATACCGACACCGCCTTCACCACCAGATGCTCCGAGGGAATCTTATACGATACGCGCTGACCTATCGACAGGTTGGCGCGTACCTGTGTCGGCAGACGGTAATACCCCGGCTGGTAGCGCGACGGCTGCTTCATCCAAAACTTATCGCTCAGCACAGTGGTGAAATAGAGCGACACCGACAGCGGCTCCAGATTGAACCGCGACGACAGGTCAATGTGCCACGGCACGAAATTCTCCTTGATGGTGAACGAGGCCTTGGCGCACGAAGAGTCGTATTTGGGAATCAGTCCCACGCCAAGCTCCGTTTCAAAACGCTGCCCGGCACCGTATTTCCAATCCACGCCCACAGAGGGCAACCCCATGCCGCCGCCGAGCTGCAGCGTCACAGCGTCAGGGCGCAGATTGATGGACTGGGCTGTGTCCGGCAGTAAGGTGATGACCAACACGGTGAGTATAAGCCTAAAATTCAACCACCTCATAGTCGTAAGCATCGTTGTCGGAATGAATGGTGAAGAGCAGGTAAGAGCGTTTTTTGGTCGATGCACACTGATAGTAGATCACACCATCGTTGAACAGGTTGTCAACAGTCACATTGTGGCCATGTCCGTAGATACAGAACTGCAGGTTGGGCAGCTGTGTGAGAAGAGCATGAAACTCTGTGGCCACATTGTTGTTGAACTGCTCGCTGTAGGGCCGGGCGTGCATCAGAACCACCGTTTTGCGGTTGGACGGATGTGGCGCGGCAATCTCGCTGCGGATGAACGAAAAATCCGGCACCGCCTGCGAGTAGTCAAACTCCAAAGCGTTGGTGTTAAGGCACACAAACCGCACATCGCCGGCAGTGAACGCGAAATCAAGCGGTCCGAACAGCGACTGATATGCCTCCGGTCCGGTGGCGAGGCAATCATGGTTGCCGATGACGCACACAAACGGCATGCTGAACTTCTCGAGGATGTCGCGCTGCCACAGAAACTCTTTTGTGGCTCCGTACTCTGTGAGGTCGCCGCCGTGGAGCACAAAGTCAACATCGCCACGGGCATTGATGGCGTTGACAGCATCGCGGGTTTCGTCATAGAACCGCTGGCTGTCCGAAATAACGGCAAACCGCAGCTCCAGCTTCCCCGCAGTGGCGCTTTCAATCAAGTTGATATGCTTGCCGGTGAGCTGTTTCTCGCCGGTGATATGCACATCGTAGGGGTTGGACTCGATCATCGAGCACCCCGACAATGCACAGCATAGCAGTAGAAGTATGTAGAATTGTACCTGACGCATCTGATAGAAAAATCTATGCAAATTTCGCCAAGAAAACCGACACTCCGTTTTACCGTTTTTCCTCTATCCTGTCCCAAAATGCCCTTAGCAACGCCAATACTACAAATGGAACAACATTTCCCCAAAATTCACCAAAGGCATACTCGCCGCCGTTGCAGGGGGCGTCAAAATCCATACTTCATCCATACAAATGAAATTCAATTTGTCGTAAGGAAATGAGTGTGGGAGTGAGACACCAAGACAAAGGCAAAACGAGAAGAAACTCTTGAACGGTTATATCATGCTATAGTCGGAACCGGACATAAGTCGAGCGCCTATGAATCCACGCCCGACAATGTGCCAATAGCAGCAGAACCAAGCTCCGCATACGGCATTAAGAAAACTTAATCAAATAGAGCCTAAATCCTGCCCATACCTGTCACTATCTTCGTAGTTTCAGAAACGAAGTGCAAAAGTCTTCACCTGAATAGCCCACCTACTTTTGTGGCGTTCGGTGATGAATGGTGGATTGAGGCTGCCTAACAAGTCCAAGCAGCTCCCTCGTGTCATTCATTAGCTACTCATATAATTTACAGGTATCTATCCATTTCGCCTTGCAATTTCAATTGAGACTCACAAAAGACACATTGAGCAATTCTTCATTAGAAAGAGTGCGAATCATGCCATTCTCCTTGATGACATATTCGTTATCATTGAGACCCCATTGGATAGATATTTCTCTGTCGATGTAACCATTATTATCTACGGTTTTGATGTCAATCCGGTTGGGCGTTTCCCGTCTGGAGTTAAAATACCATATCTTGAGTTGCTCATTGTTGATGCTATCAGCATATTCCTTTTCCAATACTTTTTTGATATGCTTAAGAATAGGATCGTTATATCCACCTCTGTTTGTCATAGTGCGTCCTAAACATGTATGGCCTTTTTCAACGCATACCAGATAACCAGCAGCATCTTCATAGTTCAATTCCGGATGCTTACAAAGAGCTTTTATCCATAGTGGAGTCTGCGAAGCCACATTTTCAATAAGGTTATTGCAATACGACGCTATATCATCGCTGAAGTCCGACGATATCCAGGAATCGATAACCGTTTTATATCGATTCCCTATAATCTTATCGTTGTAACGGAGATAACGTTTTACGCTATAGTCACGATGATTGTTGAAAAGAAATGATCGTCCATCCGTAGTTGGCAAATCACTATGATTAAGAATAAACATAGCAGTACGCCAATTGCCAATTTGCGCTTCAGCAAAAGCTCTCACTTTCTCAAATCGTTCAGAGTAATCTTTGAACTTGGCCTTGTCTATTCCCTTATCAGTAGCTGCCCAAGAAAGTAACCATCTTATCTGACCCCAGACATAAGGTTGGTCCTCGGCCTCCGTAATGAGTTTCTCCCAATCAGGATCAGCTACTTTCATTTTGGCCTTTGTGATTTCTTCGTTGATTGATGCATTGTCCAATCTGCCATAGACACCTTGGGTTGCCTTTGGCAAACCTGCTATGCGGTTTACAACCGATATATGATTCATACCGTCAGAGAAGAACCATTTATCTACAATCGTATCAATGCCCTTCATGACCTCTTGCAAATCAGAAATTGAATCCAATCTACTGTAGTTGTTGTTATTGAGCAACACATTACGTACAAACCGTGTCCAGTCAGTGAAGTCTTTTATCCATTTTGCAGATTCTTGAGATTTAAAGGGGTTGGCCTTTAGCCACAGTATGATCGCGTGCAGAATGGCGAGTTCGTCCACATTGCGATCTTCTGCTGTGAGATAGTCAAGATATGATGGCCATTTTTTATTTGGGTTGATAAATGAATTCTCAGGCAAAATAAGAATCGTAGGCTTAGGCAACGAAGATTCTTCACTTGCCACGAATGACAGAACCGCATCAATATCCTCAATCAAAAGAGCATAATCGATATCCGGCATATTAACATCTCCCGGCTCTTGCCTACGATGCCCTTGAAGATATACATCGAACGTGGCCTTCATCTCCGACACCTTCCTATTGTAGGCGTAACCGACAATTGCCTGATTTTCAGTAAGGAAAAGTTGTCTTGATATAAATACGAGCAACATTCTTTGCAACCATTCCTCTGTGTCGGTAGCTATATTCTTGCGTTTCTTACGATTGCTTTCTGAATTGGGTTCTGCTATCAATGTCTCAGCAATCTTTTCTTTTGCATACACACTCCACAGTGCATCAATCCAATCAGTATCTACTTTTTCTCTCCATTTCTTCTGCACAGCCAGTAATTCTTCCTTCCGTCCTTGGGTCTTGGCTTCTGCCAATTGTCGCAATATATCCTGCTCAAGTGTGGATTTGAGCAGATCAAAGTCACTGAGTTGCTTGCCTCTAGCATTCATTTTCACGTAGAGACTCTTTGATAGGCCCAGGCCGTCGAGATCAAGATATTCAAAAGAGATGTTTGCTAGGCGAGACAAGGCTTCCTCATGGGGTTCTGAAAGCCAACTTCGACCAAGATTATTGGCGATTTCGTCCAGCATCACGAGAGCGCCCTGTATGGTTGGGTCAAATTGCCATAACCATCGGTAGCTCTCTGGGTTTTGATTTTTTAATATTGTAGAGAAGTCTTCTGTGGAATGAAACCACTCTTTAACGACATCTGCCACTTTTACGTTTTTCAAGAACAAAAAGAAATCGCTGGATGAAGGGCGTGTCGCATAAGTGAACCAGTGATTGAATTCTCCACCAAGTAGCCAGTAGAGAAGAAAGAGTGTAGTAAGGCGCTGCTGTCCGTCCAATGGCTCAAAGGCAGTTGCGTTGGTTGTGCCTTGATATGACCCGTATATGAAATCGAGATTGAGCGATTCGTTTTCGCCTTTTACAGTTGACAATAGATCTTGTACGAAGTCTCGGCGTATTTTTTTTACGGGCTCTTGAAGACGTCCCTGGGCATAATCACGCTGAATACGTGGGATGCGTATATCTGTTTCAGCTAATAATTCTGAAAGCCTTTTCTTTTCTATGATATCACTCATTGTTAGTTCTCCTTCATGAAGTTATTTAATGTCTCCACAATCGCGCCTCGATAGCATGTCCCATCGTTGGCACTCCATTTCATCACATCAATATGTGAGGCACCCTGTCGAGAGTCGCTATAGTATTTTAAAAACACATTGCGGGTGCCTATAGGTATGAACTTGAGCCCTGCCTTGTCTTTGTCTATTATAGTCTGACGTTTGAAAAAGAATGGGTCATCCTTGTATTCTCTGTTGATGGATGAATTGAGCAACGTAAAGTTACCTATCCAGTTCTCCTCAACATCTTCGTCTGCCTCGTCACGGAACAAGGTCCTAACCTTGCCGTAAAATTCTTGATATGGTTTTTGTATGTCAGTCAAGTCATTTCCATCCTTTGATTTTAGGAAGGTTTCAATTGTATTGCCAAGGGCCAAAGCATCTTCTCTCCCAACAAGCGTTGACAAAATCTCACGTGCGTGTTTCAGCCAGACCATCTGCTCCTCACGCCTCTGCAAGCGTTCCTTATTACGGGCCGCAATGTGTTCAATATCCCACTCTTCATCGCTGAAAGCATCAAAATCAAATCGATAGCCATGCGATTTTCTATATATTTCTATGTTGAATAGCAACAATAAAGAACGTATTGTCCCTTTATCTTTGTCGAAATCCAACGTATCAACATAATAATCCACATTGACATTGCTTATATCTTCATTCCCAAATATTGTTTCTAACATCAGCTTTTTTATAACCTGCAACTTTTTCTTGCCCGTCCATTTTTCGTCTTTTTGTAATAGTTTTTTCTCATCCGCCAACTGAGCATAAATTGCTTGGATTGACTTCCCGCATTGAACCAGATAGCCTATATAGTGATAATACGTGGGATCATTGTACCACTCGCAAAGCATGTCAAACATATTCTTGACATTGATCCACGCCTCTCTCATAGTTCTTATCTCAAGACTATTGACATTTCGGTTTTTCCAGAACATAGGATTCGGATAGGTGTCATTCTCAGGATGGGTGCTATCGTAATGAGCCTCGTGGTCAAAAAGCTTTTGATAAAGCTGATAGGCATGGTCTTTCTCATTTTTGTCACTTCGATTGGTAATAAAGTCAAAAAGTATATCCATGCGACAACCATAATCACGAAAATTCTTTGACAGCATGGCTGCAAATTTGTTGTCTTGCAGCTGAGCTTCCATTTTGTCCCACTCCTGAATCAATGCCTCCTCGGAGAGTGCCCGCTCGGTGTCATCCAACTTTTGCTTCCCAAAAGCGAGCACGAAGAGGGCCTTGATGAGTTCAGCTGATGTCAACCCGATTTTGCCATTGTTGAGACGATTGAAAAACTTGATGTTTTCTATCTCCTTCTGTTCCTTACTGGCATCAACACCAACTGCATTACCTTGCTCGTACCATATGAATCGAACATGTTTAGGATTCTCTGGATCAGTAAGAGCATATTCTATTTCATTTTTTACTCTCTTGTGAGAAGAACCAAGTTTTTTAAACCAATCCTCAATTACTTTTGAAGCCTCCCAGATATAATATGACTGTATATCTGCACATGGATCAAGGTTGATAGCAGACATTCTTAAGGACTTAGCTTCTCCATCCCGGTTTATCTGACGCTCCATACCATATATCTTGATATTCTGATCCTCTACATCCAAATAATTAAGAATAAGCCAAATAGTGGTCAAACGCTGCTGTCCGTCAAGCACTATCCATTTGTTATTGTCGGTATCATATTGCACAACAAGAGGTTGGAGGTAGTAGTCTCCTTTTGCGTCTGGGTCAGTACAATACGATTTTAGGTCGTCAAGCAGCTCAACGACCTGTTTCGAATCCCAGCGATACCCTCGTTGATAGGAAGGCATAACAAAATTATGCTTTCCATCAACTAGTTGCGCCACACTTGGGCGACTGGGTCGGATAGTGTCTTTTAAATCATACATAATATATTGGTCGATCTATTAGTTTTGTTATATCAGGGATATTGGAAGTATATCTCTGCTGGGATGTTTGGCCTTTTTTATTTTCTTTGTTTTTATATTTGCCTTTCTGTGATGCTGATTAGCCTGTCATTTAATCTTGCCAGCCAACTGGAGTTCTTTCATGATGACAAGTTGTCATTGCTCTCATCTTTCCCATATCTTACAAGGAAGTATAAATAGCTCAATCGGGGCGTTTCTGCGCTCGGTCTGCGGACTTAAAAACATGCGTGGCATCTATGCCGGACACGAGGTCGTTGACCGCATGCGAAGTTAATAAATTTCCGGCAGACAGCCAACTTCTTAAATGCTATCTGGCCTTAAAATTCAAAATAGTTTCAACTCAAATGCTTTATTTCATCTCACTCATGCTGATAAAAGTTCGGATGTGCTCATACTTTGACGGCTCAAAAGAATCTTTGCAGTCATTCAGCAGCCCTAACAAAACATTCTTATCGCGAATAGCCGCAATCATTTTACCAGTGGACTCAGACGGCATTTCTCAATTCTCATATTTTGCATACTGATTTGTGCCAAATCCAAGAATCCTTGTAATCTGGAAATAATACAAACCGTAGCGGGTTTTGATTTCCTTAATTTCAGCGGGGAATTGAATGCTGTGACGGGTACAATACTGAGAAACCTGGTCGTTGAATTGCAATGTATCCTGTTAGCTACCTGTGAATTGTTTGCCAGTATCTTCACAAACATAATATCTGACTTGAACATGGACCTTTTCACCTCGGAATTCTAATTCGTCCATTGTACTCACTTCCTAACTTTTCCTCGAGGAAAGGTCTTTTTATATCAAAAACCTTTTCTATAACCTATTTCTTTTTTGAAGAATATATTGTCTGGTCTTAGTATAACTGTGATACAATCATTCAGAATCTTTATTTACATTCTAAATCATCTATTATTTTCATAAGCAATAGTATGAACAAAAATTTTGCAATACGATAGTCGGACTCTATAGTCTGTATTTGATTGGATTGAACGCCATGCATGTATTTGTTTCTTAAATCATAGCCGTTAGTGAAATCTTTCTTATTAAGCCAATAATTAAAGTAATTCGCCTCCAGTTTGTGAAATAGTGTTGATGAGTATGACAACCATCCCATTTTTTCCATTTCAGGCAAAACATTGCGTAATTCAATTGGGAGCATTTCTATTTTTGCAAAATCATTATTATAAAGGATTACCATAAGATGCCCTATGGGAGTTACCTTATAATTTCTGTCAGAGGATAAATCTAACACTCCTCGATCAATAAGCTTTTGTATGAAAAAATATTGGGAACGATGAGATAATTCTGGTTGTTCTCCTCGCACTAACTGAGTGTATAGACTCTCATACCCTATGATTCCTTTTTGAGCGAAAATAGTATTATTTGAGGATAAAATATATTGGAGTTTTTTTGCTTCATTAGACGCCCCTTTCAACTCTACATATTTTGGTTGGGGGAATATTATTGATTTAATCTGACTATACCCCAGAGGAATAGAGGACATTGACAGCAAGTCAAAATCGATTTTTCCATTTTCTACATATAACTGATATTGCTTTATCATTGAATCCATTTCCGCAAACAAATGACGGATCTTTGTCAAATTAGAATCACTTGATGATGGGGCATTGAAGTTGAAATTGACATCATACGTTGAGTTTATATATTCTATGACTGAGTCGAGAATGAATTCTATATTATTGTCAAATAATTCCAATCCTTTCTCTATTATCGCAATTTGCATTTGCGCATACATATTCTTAATGAGAAAGGATGGAGTATGACGATACCATGATATACCTCTAAGACCAAATATGTCAAATAAAGAGTCTTCGCTTTCCAATGATATGAATGGTATTGTATTATATTGGCTTAAGAAGCCAAATACATTTTTTAAGAGCAATATAAAACCCTTCCCATCAATATCCTTTAGGCATCCGAGATTATATGTTGTTCCTGAATTGGTTAATTCTATAAAAGGATATGCCTTTTTGAAATTCGCAGAAACTTCAGCACGATAACAGTTTGTTTGACCGTCCTTAAGTATATTGTCATTTTCTTCTTTTTCGGCTCGTTTACATAAAAGGCGTGTCTTATCAGATATAGATATTACATTATCATTTTTGTGGGAGCTGATTATTCTCAGATAATTTAAATTTCGTTTAGGATTGGTTATATAACTTAATACCATTTGCTCCCTATCACTCATCGAAAGGGTATCTGGGAAATGGACTTTGCGTACATTGCGACTCCTTAAAATCGCATAATTATCAAATAAGACTTCTACCGCATGAAGTGAATCTTTAATGAACACCGCCAGTTCCTTATCAAGATACTTTACAATTTCTTTTTCTGATAATACCGCTCTTAAAATATACCCGTAACTAATCTTAATGCATTTCATAAGTTCTGTTTTGGGAAATGATTTATATGTCTTAGTCTCAACAATAATTCTCCAGAAATCCTGTTGGTGATCATATGTAAGATTCTTATAATCTTCAACTAATGTGTTTTGGGACCAATTTGCCATGCATTGTATTATAATTCCTTGGATTTTTGGGGTAATATCATCAAGGTATTTCTTATCTATTTCATTAAGATTTGTTGGAATAAGATCTCGTTTAAGATATTGATATATATTCCATAATTCAAAAACATTATTTAAATCATCACTAGGACCAAGAGGGTTAATAGCTCTAAGACGTTTTAATATTTTATCAATTTCATAAGGACATGCTAAGTCATCTCCAGAATAAAAATGGACTCTTTCTACTTCAATTTTGATTGTATTGTATCCAACAGAATTTTTCTCCATGGCCTTTTGAAGTTTGATTATTGTAAATGGATTTACTGCGCAAAATGGTTAATAAGTGCTATATTTAAATTATATGGCATCTAAGTGCATGCACTTTTGAACGTTATTTATAATAGGATAATGTTCATCCTCATACTCCTCGACGATGTCTGACACCTTCAACAATTCAATCAGATTAGGGTCGTCTTCGGGGGTATAATCAGTCACCAACAGTAGCAGTTCATCAATTCGTTTTAGAGCCGCCTCGTATTCTTGTTCTGTTATCTTCATACGGCGTTGTTGCATAAGGTGAAATACTTCAATTGTTATCATCCGAATCCTTCTGAGCTGAATTTTTCAGAAGTTTCGCAATGCGTTTTTGTTCTTTTAGTGCATTACGGATATTTTTCCTGCTATAATTGTATCTCCAACGAATCTTATTGATTTGATTGTTGGATAAATTGCAGGATACTTTGAAGGGTGTGAATTCTTTCTTCATATGAATATCCGGGTCATAAGATACGAAACATAGACGAGTGATGTCATCTCCTGATGGGTCGATATTTATTTCATGGGTTTCTCGTAAATATTTTTCTATTTGAGGAAAAGCGCAATGCTCATGGTATATCCAAGTATTGGCATAAGGGTATTCCTTGTCATATTCAAGATACAGCAGAGCCTTAAGTCCGTTGCCGGACGGAGAAAGCCATGTCGCGATGATATGGGGGTCGTTTTTCAACTTATCCTTTATAGAATCTACTGATTCAAGCTTATCTATGTCAACAATCATAAGTGAGGTATAGCCACAAATGTCAAATTTGAATCTTGTATCAAATAGAGTACCACTGAAAATAAAAGAGGATAGCTGCTTCTTTTTTGATTTGTATCCGGCAATAGCGGATTTGCCTAAACTACATAATCGCCTAATATTTTCAATTTGAGTTCTATAATTACCAGTTCTGATTGAATTTAATGCATCAAACAAAGTTATGGTATGATATGATTTAGCTCGTATGTCTAAACACAAGGCTATGTGCTTATTGAGAATGTCAATCGTGTTCATACAATTTGATTTTTCAGTGTTACTTTGCTGACGATGTTACTCTGAGGTGCGGGTGAAGCGGCTGATGCGTTCATTTACAATGCGGAGGTAGTTGCGCTTCATTTTTTCGGTGAGGTAGCTACGGACTATCAATTGCCGGGCTTCATCGGGGAGTGTCATGAAGCGGTCCAGGATTCTGTTGGCTCGCTTGCTGACCAATCCTATTCTGGCAGAGAATCTCTCGAAGTCGAGTCTGCATGGATGGCCGGTGTAGTCATAGACATCGCTTTTCTCAATATCGGGCGACAGGCCACCGTCAAGACCGAGGTCATCATCAGCTGCATGAAGACTCGTGTTCAATAGGTCATAAGCAGGAGCAAGTCTGTAATCCTGCCCATCAAGAATCAACGAGAAGTTTTTGAGATGTGCGTCTCCATTGGCGTAGATATAGTTGAACACTACAAGCGTGAATAACCGCTCCATATCCACCATCCATGCGGCTACATTGCTACGGATTGCCTTTGCAATATCCTCATAACTGCCGTTGTATTTGAACTGTGTACCTGACACCTGCTCATTCTTACCCACCAACGAAGCGAAATCTTCCATCGGCTTTTTATTGCCGTCAGGCAATATGTCGAATCTTCGTGTGACATACACGGCTTGTCCATCGAGTGTGAAACACAATCCGTTGCTTGCTGTCTGAATCCCATAGATCTGCGAGGCTATCTGCATAGTCAGATGCTCGTTTGCCGGAATCTGTTTGCGGTCGCGCAAAGTCTTATCCCACGAAGCCGGTTTCAGAATATGGGTGGATCGTTCACCATCCTGTGCAATGCGAATCTTTCCATTCTCAATTATAGCCGGGAACTTTTCCTGCACGCCGGACACGGATATACGGTGCATAGCCTCAACAATCTGACCGATGTCCCGGAATTCATCAATGTTGAAATCCAGTATCGGGGAAATCTTATTGGCGCCAAACAATAGCATGGAAGCCTTTGGACTGTATGTATCAAATCCCTCTTGAAGAGAGGATGGGCAATTCTTTATCTCAATCATGTCTTGAAGTTCTAATGTTGACAGCACCAATGAAATCCTTGTCTGCCATAGCCGACAGAATCCCGAAAAAATCCGTCTCATCAATTCGAAGCATCCGGCAAATGACTCCACGGTTTGCCCCTTCAGGAATCATATTGGAAAAAAATGGGAATAGCGTATCGGATTCCAAAGTGTCCTCTTGTTTAGGTAAAGTTGCCGAAATCGGGGGCAAGTCCGAAGAAAGATATTCCGGCTCATACTTGAATGTATAACCGGCTCCCGGATTTAATTCCGTTAGCACTCCAGCCTTGGTATCATTATAATAGACTTCTAAAGTTCTCATGGCTCAATTCCTATTAAATGGTTTTACGCACTCGATATGTAATCTCGATGCCAAGGACATCAAGAATTTTCCTGATCGTGCTGAGCGATGGATTCCCTTGACCACGCTCAATATCCTTGACCGTAGCCACACCGACCTGCGCCATCTCAGCCAAATCCTGCTGAGTCAGCGAAAGTACTTCGCGCCTCTCCTTCATCAAATCTTTCAGTTCCATAGTCTAATATAACATACTTTTTTTCACAAAGATAAGCATAAAATGCCAAGCAATCAAGTAAAAGTATAAAATAATATACTTCTCTGTGTGTCTTATGCCGGGAAGTTTAGAGAAAGCACATTAAGTATGATATGTTATACTTCTAAATGGTTTCATGTTAATTCACCCATCTCATAAAGCTTCTTTGTGCGATGTTGCGCTTAGCCTTGCGACCGCCATCATCTTGATGTTTCGCCTCTGCCCATCTAATATGAAGGCTCCGGTTCATGCCATTGAAATCAATTCCTAATTCCAATTTTGATAACGTTGTCGCGGCGGTTTTCAAACAGGTCGTAGGCTTCCTCAATCTTGGAGAAGGGGAAAGTATGGGTAATCAGCGGGGTTGTGTCAATTTTACCTTCTGAGATAAGCCGCAAGATCTCATCACAGTCGCAACCATCCACGCCACCGGTCTTAAATGTCAGATTTTTGCCATACATGTCCGGCAACGGCAACACCTGCGGCTTATCATAGAGAGCCACAACCGTTACAATGGCATTTGGTCGTGCCGCCTGCCAAGCCAACTGGAAAGTGTCATCCGCTCCCGCAACCTCAATCACGCGGTCAGCACCACCATGTTCCGAAAGTTGTAAGGTTTCCTTCAGACACACCTCCGGCGAAACGACAATCACCTCAGGATATTGGTTCTTTACAAACTCCTGACGCGCAACATCCTTCTCGCAGACTATAATCCGTTTCGGATTATAAAGCCGGACGCACTGCAAAGTACAAAGCCCGGTCGGGCCTGCACCGATAATCAGCACCGTATCCTCCTCGCTGATCTCCGATATCTTAGCTGTCCAATAACCGGTGGCAAGTATATCGCCGACAAACAACGCCTGTTCATCGCTCACATTTTCCGGAATACGAGTCAGCCCATTATCGGCAAACGGCACACGCACAAACTCCGTCTGTCCGCCATCAATCCGGCAACCAAGAGCCCATCCGCCATTCGGGTCAGTGCAATTGTTCACCCATCCATGACGGCAGAAAAAACATTCACCGCAGAATGTCTCCACATTCACCGCCACACGGTCGCCCGGCTTAACCTTAGTGACCGCCTCACCGACACTCTCAACCACGCCGACCATCTCATGCCCGACAGTAATTCCCGGCACAGCCCTCGGCACGCTCCCATGCTTGATATGCAAATCAGAAGTACAAATACTACTCAGCGTCACCCTCACCACAGCATCCGTCGCCTCTTGGATGACAGGCTTCGCCTTCTCCGTCACCTCAAACCGTCCTTCGCCTATATATGTCAATGCATTCATCGTTTTTCAAAAATTATATTAAGTTGCAAATCAAGCAATATTGGGTTACTCGGTGCTGACAGTGGAGATAATATCTCAGATTTCATCACACATGGCATCAATGACTCGCTGACAAGAAAATAATCCAGTCTTGAGCCTTGATTCGTAGCACGATAATCCACGCTGTGCATGGTGTCGAAATAGGTATATACCCTTTCTTCTGGATGCAGCATGCGGAAAGTATCAACCAATTTGCACTCAGAGAGCAGTTGATTGAAATCATCTCGTTCCCATTGATAATAGCAACCTGTATTCCGGACACATGAGGAATAGAACGAATCCAAATCAGTGTGAACGATATTCAAATCACCACATATAATCACCGGCTTCGTCTGCCTCTTGACAAACTCAAAAATCCATTTGTCCCATTCCTTACGATGTTCAATATAGCCAGGCACTTTCGGATTGGAGTAAGGCACATAAGCATTGACAAGCACAAACTCATCAAACTCTATTATAAGATGATGCGAATCCGACTCTGTAAACTCCCCATCAAGGCCGGAACGCACATAAGTAGCGACTCCACTCCATCGGTCAGAACAATCTATATACATCCTATAGCCATCAAAATACGGAGCTTTGTCAGTCCTAGTTTTTTGCAAGCATACAATATCCGGCTGATGCTCCTGCATCAACCGCTCAATCTCATTCGCCCGAGCCTTAATTCCGGCCACATTCCAGCTTATAATCTTCATAAATGCGTATCAAATTGTATCGCAATGATACCACAAAACTACGAAAAACCGCTGACATATCGTGCTTTTAAGATTCTGAAAGCCATCATTCTCGCGAAAATTCACTAACTTTGTATATTAAATCCCTAATGTGGAACATTGGCTATATTATCTCTAAGATGAGTTTATACGACAATACCCCAAGCGGAGTGGCGTATAAACTACCTGAATGATTAGTGTTTTAGAAATAAATATGGATTACAGATGTTTTTCCCTTGCAGGTGCCGGTGTGTTTGTTGCATAGCAATATAGGCAGCCGTGAGTGCAGGTGTTGTATTGACCTATGTCCTTACTGAGGATGCAACCGCAGGCCTGGCGTTGCCCCTTGTCTTTAGCGGCCCCGAAAAGCCACATTTGAAGTGCTGGGTCATCCGGCGCAAGTCGGGAGATTAAATCGGGGTCTATGCAGCGATTGTGCTCTATGCCGTATCGTGATAGGTCTATCTTCTCGGCGCATGTGGCCAACTGCATATTAAGATTCATGTCCTGAAGCCCGGTGGCAAATTCCCGCATTTCAGATTCAGTCCATTCCCGGTAATTGATGCCGGCATTGCGTAGGTTGACACCAACTTTCTTATATCCGGCAATATCGGCGAAACTGAACACAAGTTTCTCAGTATAGCCATTCAATTCGGATGCAATCCGTTGAATCTTTCCGAGTAGTTCATCAATGCCAATTTTATCCGTCAAAATCATTGGGTCGAATCTCCACACCACGCTGCCAAGTCCGTATCCGTCAACTATTTTTTTGAAAGTGTCAATACGTGCATCAAGTTTGGGAACATTTACCTCGAGTCCTTCACATTCGTAGTCATTGAGAGTGTATTGGATGTAGAATCCGATTCCACGCTCCTTTAGCCTTGGTAAATATGGAATTATCGGTGCCGGATTCTTTGACCAGAATACTATAAAGCGTGTGTTAGCAAAGCTCACGTATGAATCCTTGCCGTTATATGGATTTCTCCATACACAGTCCCCCTTGTCTAGCCGGTTGAAGAACCACGGTGCAAAGAACGCTGGTATATCGGTAGCCCTACTCGCGGATACGATTATCGGAGCAAGTGCCTTTACACGCTCGCCCGCTTCATTGAGTATCTCGATATGCCCATGAGTCTTCATTGTCTAATTAATTCCTACTGCAAAATTAACTGTTAAATTGCGCAAATCGGCAGGTACACCAAACACCGCGAAGTTCATGAAGCGTTCAAGTGGCTCAAATGTGCGGTGAATCCCATTGGGGATGTTTTCATATTGAGACCTAACCAACGCATTGCGAAAGAACCATGAATGTTTGGCAAAACTCTCATTGTTGACATCAAAGCCGAAACTACGTAGATATTTTATCAGAAACACGGCAGTTGTGCGAGTATTACCCTCACGGTAAATACGCGGTCTTTGGGAAATATAAGTCGCATGAGATACTCGCGGTTAATCTTTTTCCGCAGGTCCGCCTCATATTTAATAATGTATTGCTTTGCCTTATAGTTATTTTGTTTGCTATTCCTTTGGTGAAAAGAAAAACTGTCGTATATTTGCGTTTAGTGATATATGCAAAGTTTGGCAAATTGTCCGACAGTCCTTCTTATGTCCGTTTGTTTGTTATTTCTGATGCAAATACAAGGCAATACCCGTGTGAATTCAAAATATTACGCGAGTATTTACATTTAACAGGTGTAATATAAAAATTCCACACAATGAGCGCAAATACAATATTGGATCGAATAGAAACATTTTTAGAGATAGATGGCTCTTCCGCAAATAGTTTTGCAGGACAAATAGGTGTTGACCCTGGGAATATGCGTAAAATGCTTGCAGGAAGACAGACGATCACAGATAGGACACTGCGTAAAATTTCGGACACATTTCAGCTTAGTTTTGAATGGCTGAAATATGGCGAGGGTGAAATGTATAATAACAGTGGCGACATACTCGCCATGCAGCGCATTGAGGACTTCTCGTTTTTGCCGTTCGGCGACATCTACGGCTTCATCACCACCAACGGTATGCGCACCATCAAGCGGCTCGGCCGCAGCGACAGGGATGGTCACTACCACCTCATCACCACCAACAAGGATTACGATGCGCAGGATATTCCCATCAAGGCTATAGCGGTAGTGTATCGCGTTCTCGGAGCAATGAAATCATTTTAATTATATTAAACTATGGGCATACTTATAGCAATAATCAGTATTGCTGCAATAGCTCTTGAAATTCTTATTATAGTTAAGTTTTTCGAGCTATGTGCAGATGTAAGGAAGTTGGAATCAGGCGTCAGCGCTTATGCTGCCACTGATTCGATAGATGTAGAATCAGTGCGATTGGCGATTATACTTGGAAAACAGGATGAAATGTATAGTAAGATTGTAGGTAAAGCTTATGGTCTCATGCGGGAGCGTATGAAATATACTTCGGCAGCTACTTTGTATGATTCTGATGCTGTTAATAACTTGGACAAAAAGATAGCTTTTGCACGGAAGCTATTGGCGATGATGAATTTTGAGATGCCGCATGAGATGCAAAGTGAAGAGAATTTTAAGTCCTTTATCTCCGAGACAACAATTTAACGTTTTCTATTGTATAAAAGGCTGCGTCGTTTATGAATATCTCGCCCGCAAAGACGACATTGTGGCCGAAATGCATAGTAGCGCCGATAAACATGAGATACCTATTGATAAAATTGTCATAGACTACAGCGTCATCGGCACAATGAAATCATTTTAATATTAATATATGAAAAAGATTATTCTCACTTTATTTCTTAGTGTCTGCGCTGTGTGTGTTATGGCGCAGAATTACGTTGAGTTTTTAGGCATGCCGATTAACGGCAGCACTAAATCAAAGTTTATAGAAAAGCTTACGGAGAAAGGGTTCACCTATAAAGGCGAAATGGATGGTTATGTAATGTACATTGGTCAATTCCTCGGGCATGATGCTTCTGTGACTTTGTGTCCTTCTGCGACCGATGATGGCATAACGGCGATTGGGGTTTCTCTAGACGAATTAAATCCGGTTAAGATGGGGCACCTTCTTGCGGAATTGACGCAAAAATATATGCAGAAATATTCGGATTACAATTATACCACTGACACAAAGTCCGGAGGTAGCACAGTGATAATGCTAAGAAAAAAAATGCCCAACGGCTTATTAGAAGTAGTTTCTTTGGAAACCAAGATAAAGGGTACCAAATTCGGAATATCGTTATTTTACGGCTCCGGAATCCATCCCGATAACAATACCGCCACCAATAACGGCTACGGTATCGGCATGGATGATATTTAGCTGCTACAATTTTAGTTCGGGCAAACTGTTTATCGCGGCTTCTTTGAGGCTATCCACGGCGCGTGTGTACTTCTCGGCATGCTTTAGTCCGCTATGCCCTAACAGGCTTGCCACGGTCTTTATATTCGCGCCGTTGTTAAGGATATTAACCGCAAATGAGTGACGCGCACAGTGCCACGTTATATGTTTGTCTATTCCGGCGCGTTTAGTCCAGTGCCGTAAAGCCTTTAGGCACATTGTATGTGACGGTAGCGGAAATATGGGCGCGTTCCGTTCGCCCTCGCCAATCAAGCCTAACAGCCCATCGTTTAACGGTATCACTACACCGCTGGCGCTGCTATGGCCTTTTGTCTTGGCTTGCTCAAAGCGCAGTAGCCGGTTAGCGTAATCGACATTCCCAAACGTGAGAAAAGGCGCTCAAACTGAACGCCTTGACACCTATTTCTAACTATTGTCACCTATCTCTAACTGCCCATCACTTCCCGATGCAATTATAGCATATTTCTAATAATGAGCAGGTTGCGCTTTAAGTGCACAAAACGGTTAACAGAGCTGTTCGCGCATCCAATTTTAACTGTTTCGGCTCTTTTAAGCGCCCATCTTTACTAATTGCAAAGATAGCCATTTTCAGCGGATTATCCAAGAGCATCTAACTTTTGGGGAGTATTGACAAGGATACTCAGATTTACCTCATAAAACAGAAGCGAAATGCCTCAAAAAAAACGAAATGCCATATGTTAGAAGCCTGGAATGATTTAAGTTGTACCATTGTGTATGTCAGGATTTTTCGCTAATTTTGCGTTATGGCAGACGAAATTTTGAAAAACATTGAGATGTTGCCAGACGAGGTGGGATATGTTTCAGACCTCAAGGCTATCGTATATACGGCTAAGGCTAAAGCCTATCAAGCGGCTGACCTCTACAACGTGGCCAGTAATTGGCTTGTGGGCAGACGCATCGTTGAGCAAGAGCAGCACGGTGAGGCTCGCGCCCAATATGGGAAACACGTGATTGAGATAGCGTCACTTGCTCTTACCGAGGAGTTCGGTAAAGGTTATAGCATAGCCAATTTGAAAAGTTTTAGAAAATTCTATCTGACATTCAAATATTTACAGATTGGGCAGACGCTGTCGGCCCAATCTACCGATAGACAAGTCTCAAAAGGGCAGACACCGTCTGCCTTTTCTGAGTCTGACATTCAGCGGATGCCGTCCGCTGAATGGGAATTGGCGCAGATTCTCCCGGCTAATTTGTCTTGGTCGCATTATGAGCGTCTGATGCGTATCGCAGATGAAGATGAACGGGATTGGTATATGCGCGAAGCAGCTTTGGAGGGTTGGAGCGTCCGCACATTAGACCGGAATATCGGTTCTCAATATTACTATCGCTTGCTCCAGACTCCGGAATCAAAGAAGGGAGAGGTCATTGATGAAATGAAGAAACTGACTGCCGATTATCAGAAAGACCGTCATAAGTTCATGCGAAATCCCGTGGTCGCGGAGTTTTTGGGCTTCTCGGCAGAATCAGCATACTCTGAAACGAATTTGGAGACGGCGATAATTGACCATCTTCAAAAATTCATCATGGAGTTGGGCAAAGGATATGCTTTCGTTGCCCGTCAACAAAGGATCAAGACTGATATAGGTGAGTATTACATAGACCTTGTGTTTTACAACTATATTCTTAAATGCTTCTTGTTGATTGACCTGAAGACATCTCCCATAACTCATCAGGATTTGGGGCAGATGGATATGTATATACGTATGTACGATGAGTTGAAATGCACTTCTACCGATAACCCTACCATCGGACTACTCCTTTGTTCAGAAACAAGCAAAGATTTGGCACGATACTCCATTCTGAAAGACAGCAGGCAGATATACACCGCCAAATATCTCACTTATCTTCCGACCAAAGAACAACTTGCAGCCGAGATAATAAAGCAGAAGGAAATATTTGAACTGCAAACGGGCAAGAAGTTTGACTAATAACACTCTGCATTTTCTGCATTATCCGCATTTTGAAAAAATCTCTCCAATATGACAGCAAAAGAATTACGGCAATATTTCGGCAGATATGAGCATTTAGGCACTCATGTCATATCTGAAAGCGGCACTGAACTGATTGGCAAAGCTCCGCATATAGGCAATTGTGCATGGCTGTTTGAGATATTTTCTCCAATCACTGACAATGAAATATCTGAAATGGAAGCCAAATTAGAGTGCGCTATTCCGCACACATATAGAATGTTTCTATGTCACTGCTCCAATGGCCTAAGATTGTTCGTTGACACACTTAACCTATTCGGACACAGGGGAAATTATAATCGGGATATAGTATCGGCTTATCAGCCATACGATATAATAACGTTGAATAATAGAGAGCGACCTACAGATGCCACTGAAGATATGTTCTTCATAGGGTCATATGATTGGGATGGCTCACTGGTCTATATATCCCGTACCGATGAAAAAGTTCATTTCTGCAAAAGCCACAGTGCAAGGCCACTATATGAATGGGAGTCCTTCGATGTGTTCCTGCAATCGGAAATCATCCGATTAGATAAGCTATTTGATGACAATGGAATAGAACTTGACACCTCCTCTCCAACAATACCAATTTTTAGGAAAGGAGGTAAGCGATGAAACAGATTCTAACTGACTATCTTGAAATCTGTAATAAGTTCAGGGCGGAAGGACTGAGCAAAGTCGAAAGAAAAAGTCGTCATTCCATGCTTCAAGAGTGGGCGAAAAAGGAATATGGCAAGGGAATTGTGTCGATAACTGAGATGCAAGTTTTTTGGCATAATCACGATACGATATGTTGGAATCAACTGTTCATACAAAAAGTTGTATGCCCGGCGGTAGCCACTGACTTGGCAAACGGCGGACATGAAGGCTTGATATTCCTTTTTCAGTGCTTCCGAGGTCACGAAAGCTCATACATATACTCCGATAGTCCTCTTGCTATTTTTTGCCAATACTGTTATTACAAGTATGAGCCATTACAACTGGCTAATCTTCTTCTTGAATATGATTCAGAAAATATGGATGCCTTGAATTACAAATACCATGCGCTCAAAGAGTATCTCACTTTTTCTATCCATGAAATTCCCTCCGGCATTTTGAATGGAATGAATGGAGCAAGTATTTCAGACATCCCGGCAATGTTGGATGACTTGGATGAGTTTGAAATGATTTCTATAAAGCTGGATAAGATTGATTCCAATCTGATTGCGGATTGCCGAAAATATTATAATGCCTACAAAGACTATCTACAAAATCTAAAGGAATATAAGAATTTTGAAGTCTATCTGAATTCTAATGGCATATCATATCTGCCATACACAAAACGTTATGACTATGATTAGTCCGATAGCACAACACATATAATGGAAGAAATTATGCAGTCAATAATCAGTGCGATAGCACTGCATATCGGAGCCGGGATGCGGTATTTCTTTCTGAGGATTATTTGCCGCAGAAAAGATGTGTCGTATAAAAAGCTATGCAACAGCGATAAAAAAGATCTTCTTGCTTATAACGATAATGCTTTTGCCAATGGCTGCTTGGGCATGATTGTTATTGCTATCTTGATTCTATTGATGGTTAAATATTTAGGTTAAGATATGACAAGTCAGGAACTACAAAAGATGCTTGATACTACAAGACGCGACATAGGCCGTGAACATGGCTTCCGCCAGAGTTCCTATATCAATTTCAAAGTTGAGAATGGATATTTTTTCTGCTTGTATTTTAGTCTTGAAGAGGCAAGGCTTGAGGTAAAGCCTATGTACGCCGATGACCTTTGGTGGGAAATATGGGAAGCAAAAGAAAATAAAAGAGAACCGTTGAGTTTGCGCGGCAAAGGAGCATATGCTTTATCAGGTCAGGTATTGACAGATATTGCCGTTTTTGGAGATAGACGTGATTTTGACAATATTGATATTCGCCAGTTTTATGAGCGAGTTTTTAATGATGCCAATACTGAAATAGAACGTTTCTTATTGCTTAACCCCGATGCTGATTCATTCGTTCCGGATGAGAGCAGAATGTACCACGATCCTGACCGTTTACTATATCTGATGGCTCTTGTTCATTCTGGGAACAATCAGGAAGTGTTGTCAATCATCAAAGAAGCACGGCAAAATAAACTCAGATGTGAGTTCCGAAGTGGACTGTTTGAAGATAGTTATACACACATCCGAAGATGGTGCAAGCGAGATGGTTTCTTCAACAATATAGGCAGGAGCATACATAATTTGATGAACTTAATCGTCAAAACAAAGACTTTTGCTGTTATGAGTATGGGCTTTAATGTTAGCAATCATAATAAGCTGTATAATCCGAGTATTGGTAGAATTTTTGAAGGTTCTATATTACTCGCATTAATAACATCTTCGCTTTATTTATTTGACAGTTATAATTTAGCTTGGATAATAGTAGCGTTATATATAGTTCGCTTTTTTATCCTTTTGATAAACCGCAGTGATAAAAAAGAACTACTATATAAGGCTGAATATATGAGCCTACCAATTACGAATAAGCGTAAATTTAAGATAATAAGTTGGGTGATAGTGATTCTTCTTTATTTGTATTCGTTTTGTGTTATATTATATGCGACAAAAGATTAGCATAGAAAAATAGAACTCCCCATGCTCACGCACAGGGAGTCCCGGTTTTTGACAGCAAAGAAATTGTC
>ENA-OZES01000346-OZES01000346.1-human-gut-metagenome-genome-assembly--contig:-NODE-346-length-29014-cov-6.261577_pt1 | contig 29014 bp, 38 predicted proteins | sample MGYA00245068_ERZ653609 | MGnify/ENA primary metagenome ERZ653609 (study PRJEB26926, sample SAMN06164898) | human gut metagenome | biome: ENVO:00009003; feature: ENVO:2100002; material: ENVO:00002003... | reverse complement strand
GCGTCAGATGTGTATAAGAGACAGATATACAGGCCAAACAGGTGATGCTGAAAATATATATTTCGAGGCTTTAAATCTTCTCAATTCACAAGAATATGCAAATCACAAGTTGACGCGTCAATTACATGATGCTCTTGCTGTTCTATATGTACAAACCCATAATTATGCCAAGGCCGATGAATACAATGATCGTGCCAAGATTGCATACGAAAAGAATGTAGATTATGGCGATGACTATGTAAGGTGTATGGCTAACAGCGCTTTGATTAAATCAAGTATTGGCCTAAATACCCATGCAAAATTGTTGATAGATGTAGCCATCCGTCAAGCCCAGACAAATTATAATGAACGAGGTGAATTAGACGACAACTCATTTATTACGCTCAAAGTTCTCCCATACGTTACTATACTCAATAATGCTTCTCAGATTTACCAGAATCTTGGTTACTACACTGATGCTGTAAAAGTGATTAAGAAGTCTATTGAAATTGCAGAACAATATGGTCTGAACGAGCCGGTACCTTATAATAATTTAGGGTATTTGTATCTGAATAAATCAAAGTTCACCAAGGCATCTGAATGGTTCAGAAAATCGTACAAATTATGTAGAGTCCCTTACGAGACCGATGAAGTCGGTATGAATACAGCTTTAGGACTATTCTTTTCGAAAGACGAGTCTGCATCAGAATTTTGCGCGGAGTTTTCTGAAAGAATGAGGCAAAATATTCAGGATATGTTCGCATTCATGAGTGGTACTGAACGTGCTGTCTATTGGAAGCATTTTGAAAATTATCTTCCAATGCTTAATCTCATAATTTATGAGAACGGCAAAATCAATTATTATGGCACAATCTACAACAATATATTAGAATCAAAAGGGCTACTATTACGCTCTACAAATGCGATTAGAGATGCAATATTGAATTCTGGGAATCAAGAAGATATGGCAGACTATACTCGTATAGGACTCCTTAAACAGCAATTATTGGTAGAAAAGGATGAGGGAAACCGGTCTGCTATTGAGAAGGAAATTGAGAGTCTTGACAAAAAACTCACACAACATGTAAATTCCTATGCAGATTTTGTTACATCGAAAACAGTATGCTGGGAAGATGTCAGGGATGCCCTTTCTTCTAAAGATGTTGCTATTGAGTTTTACAATATTCCTCTTGTATGGGGATTAGACTCTATTCAAACAATGGATGGAACACCAAGATATTGTGCGCTAATCCTGAAAAAAGGATATGACTATCCTCATATAATCCCTTTATGTAAAGAAAGTGAACTTGAAAAATTTGCGCGAGAAGATATATATGAGTCTAACTCAATCTATAATTTAATATGGCAACCTCTTGAACAAGAGCTAAAGGGAGTAAAAAATATCTATTTTGCAGCAGACAGAGAACTTCATAAGATTGGTATCGAGTATATTCCTATTTCCGATAGGGAGAGTATTGGAGATAAGTATAATCTTTACCGCCTTTCCTCTACACGAGTTTTAGCGGAAAGTAAGCCTCGGAGTAAAAAAGAATCAGCCGTTCTTTATGGAGGTCTCAGATATGACTTGGATAAAGACGAACTAATTGCAGAGAGTCGTTCCGGAGACTATCATCCCGCTTCTACATCCAGGGCTTTCTCAATGGAGAATAGCCGATATGGTGTTAAATATCTTCCCGGAACACTTAAAGAAGTTGAGGAAATCTCACGCAACTTTAATAGATCTCCTCGCTTGGTAACTGATATAAGTGGAACAGAAGAATCTTTTAAGTCCCTTGTCGGCTCTCCTACAGATATTATCCACCTTGCCACTCACGGATTCTTTTGGACTGAACAAGATGCTGACAAACGTAGTTATGTCACATTCCTAAACAATAAGAATCAAACCAAGGGTGCCAGCGAGGACAAGGCACTTATGCGTTCTGGGTTATTCTTCAGTGGCGCAAACATTGGGCTAAAAGGTGAAGATCTTCCTGATGATGTTGAGGATGGTGTTCTTACAGCTGCTGAGTTATCAAGTATGAATCTCGGTAATGTTGATATGGTAGTTATGTCTGCATGTGAGAGCGGATTGGGAGAGACTTCCGGTGAAGGAGTGTTCGGCCTTCAACGAGGCTTCAAACTTGCGGGGGCAAACACCCTCTTGATGTCCTTATGGAAAGTAGATGACACTGCAACAAAACTATTGATGACTGAATTCTATAAATACTATTTATCCGGTAAATCAAAACAGGAAAGCCTTAGGCTTGCCCAGAAATCATTACGCAACAGTTCTGAGTATTCCGAACCGGAGTACTGGGCAGCCTTTATATTGCTGGATGGTCTAAACTGATTATGATAGGGATATATGAATAGATTGAACGCAAAATACAGAGCCATTATCAATAGCAGAAGGAATGCACTGTGGTTTTCTGCCATAAGTGCGGTACTTCTTATGCTGATATGCTATTTTGCTGACAATCTCAAATACTCAATCTTATCCGGGCCTTCCATTGGACAACGGATAGAGAAGGTCAGAGAGACTCCAGGCCTCTCTGATCCAGAATATTGGGCTGCTTTCATATTGTTAGATGCTTTAAATTAATGAATATGACCGAAGAACAAAAAATATTGCAACAGAAGATTGAAACAGATTTTGATACTCTTTGGAATTTATTTTGTCAATATATTCCAGAGGTAAAAGAGCTTGTTTCCATAAAAGACAGAGCTAAATTTGGCAAGAAATATGCTAAAAGATATAAGTCACTCTGTGACTCTCAACAAGAACACATTAAATCTCCATGTCTATTTGATGAATTTGTTTCCTCATTGGGGAACGAAAATCGTAAAATGGAATTCTACGATGAGATAAAGATTATAGCAAAAACAGTCAAGTTGGCATTAAATAATGCATTATCTCTTCATTGTGATTCAATAATCAATAATGTCAAGGAAATAGTTCGACAAATGATACTTACATTAGATCTTGACACATTGGCGAACAATCCAGATTACAGAAATCGACTGAATGAACTTTTAGTCTTTAATTGGCTATTTGAATGTGAGCATATCACAATTACCGACATTGCTTATCCTTTGGGGAATGGTAAGGATTGTGACTTTAGGTGTTTTCATAAAGATGGTACCGAACTCCTTATAGAAGTTGTATCGATACAAAACATCGATTTGTCAAAACAAGATAATGCCGAAACATTTTCTAACTTTATTAAGGATAAAGTAGAAAAGAAATTCGCAGATAAGACAAAAAATTTAATAGTATTTACTAATCTGAAAATACTACCCATATTAGATTATGTTTATGGTATAACGGAATTTGCTCCTACTTTAGATACAACAATATCGTTACCACCTTTTACCGTAGTAAAGAATACTATAGATGGAAAGAGCGATATTCTTCTAACGACAATAGAAAGTTTAATTTCAAATCAACAATGAAAAATTTAATAAAAACATCAATCGTGATTTTTGCACTACTCTTAGGTGTGCAGACAATGAACGCTGAGACTAAGCGTGCACTACTTGTCGGTGTTTCCGACTATGGGAACACTATGGAAGATCCCAACAAGTGGGCCAACATCAGTGGCGCGAATGACATCATACTTCTCTCACCGCTTTTCACTGAACAAGGCTATTCGGTGATGAGCCTTGTTGATGGACAAGCTACCCATGCCGGAATAACTGCGGCTCTTGAGCAGTTGGCAAGCGATAGCCAAAAGGGTGACATTGTGTATATCCACTTCTCTATGCACGGTCAGCCATTCGAGGACTTGAATGGCGATGAAGAAGATGGTTGGGATGAGGCACTGATTCCTGTCGATGCCGAAATGCTTTATGCCGAAGGAGTGTACGAGGGTAAAAACCATCTTCTTGATGACGAACTGGAAGTTTATTTCAACAGTATCAGGAACAAACTTGGACCGGAAGGTCAACTGGTGGTGATTTTAGATGCGTGCCATAGCGGTACTGCATCACGAGGAGATGATGACCATATTCGTGGGACAAGAGAAGGTTTTACACGCTCAGGCAAAGACTATACCCCTGACAGGACACAAGAAACCAACGATTACTTTACCGTAGCTTCAACCAAAGGTCAGGCACCAGTCACTTTCATTGAGGCTTGTCGTTCTTATCAAGTCAATAGAGAAGTCAGAGATGTCGATACCAATACTTGGTATGGCTCATTATCTTACTACATTGCTAAGTCAATGAAAGACAACAATACCGTTGGCTCTGAAGAGTGGATTGAAGCAATCAAAACCGGTATGGCGAATAATCGCAGACTCCGCAAACAAAACGTAGTCATAGAAAAATCAGAATAATCATAAAAATCAAGGATTTTTTAGTCCTTGTATAGATCAAATCAATTCATTTCTAAAAAATTAAATTGTATGGAAAACAAATTAAAAATTTAGAATTGCCTGGCGAGATGCCGGGCAGTTCCCGCCGTGAAAAAGGCGTTAAACTCTATGGAGAATTTGACTGGTTTATGTTCAGTAGCAACTGTATTAAAGCCTTTGGCATTGTAGGTTACGGATCCGCTTGCCGTAGGATCATATCTATTACACGTGATTTAGTGTATTTGCGACAAAAACAAAAGACCGAAAAGTTGGATTGACTGGGTAGTGGAAATACTGCTTCTTTTATGTACAATAACGAGCGTGCTGACCTTATGCGGTATAGGTTTGCCAATAGTTATTGGAAAAATAGTAACAGACATATCTATAGTGCTGCTCTTCACTGCTTGGTAGCCTACGCTACCGTTTTAATTGATTTATCGATGGTGTCAATAGTTGCGGTGGACCTACCTCTTCCCATACCGAACAGAGAAGTAAAACCCGATAACGCCGATGATACTACTAACGTGGGAAAGTAGGTTGATGCCAATTTCAGTGAGCTGAGGAAACTCAGCTCACTTCGTTTACCATTTGCCGTATAAGGTATATATTTATAAAACGACCAATATAATGGATAAGCAAGCAATACTCAATGGAAGCTATTTCTCGTTAGACGAGAAAAGCGGGATGAGGTGTCGGTTAGTATATCGGAACTGGAATGATTACGGATATTATACGCTATATGCCTTGGAACTAAGGATACAAGACAGAGACATACCTTATAGAATTGCAGATATTCGAGTTATGAATATTGGGCAGAAAAAAGGTGATAAGCCTTCTTGGATACCAACTACTCCAATCGTTTTTATATCCAATATTGAAAGTGCAGAAACACTTCTAATATTTCTTACACCGGAACAAAGAAGTAATCTGGAGAAAATTCTCTTGCTTCGGTATGATACTTGTCATATAGAGCAAGAAGAGGCGTTTCAAGTATCGGTGCTTCGAGATAAAAATCTAATTGATTTTAAGAATACACAGATTCGTATCAAAGAGTTGATGCAATCATCGTTTGATGTTAGTTCTATGTTTGATAATCACAAAACTCAGCTTTTACCCTTCTTGGAGGATACAAAATCCGATAAATGAGGCCTTTATGATACATATATCAATTAAATTTCGTAACTTTGCAGTCTGAAAGACAAGACAATGGCACAAGATTATGAAGAAATAGTACGCCAATGGTACAATAGGCTTCGCCCGGAATTTCTTCGCCGACTCACGGCGAAGTATTCTGGCTTGTCGCTCTATGATGCTGAGAATTTATATCAAGATACGTTTATTGCAGTTCAGGAAAATCTGATACTTGGACGTATTAAGGAAGATACATCATGGAGTAGTTACATTATGACAATCGGAATGAACATGGCAAGCAAAGCATGGCGTAAAATCGGGAAAACGGACTCGACTGACGAAAGCTTTGATAATGATGACGACGATTCCGGTTCTAAAGTAGCACGGAGAGTTGAGGAACTATTGAAAACACTCCCGGATGATGAAGATGAGACTCCCTTGTATAAGGATCCGGAGGCTCAATCTTTATTAGGATATGAACTTATACACACTCCTGAACCATGCGGCTCAATCATTAGACTTTTCTACTACGAAGAATTGTCAATGGACGAGATTGCTGAAGAAATTGGCTATAAAAATGCCACTACAGCAAAGGCAAAGAAAAGCCAGTGTATGACTGACTTGATTAAACGTGTGACAGACGCGCTCAATCGTGCCGGTTTTGATGTCAAACCTAAAAAACGCAATCGCAATGGAAAGAATTGAATTGTTTGATAACTACATAAACAATCGACTCTCAGACACACAGCGTTCGGAGTTTGATGCCCGATTGATGTCAGATGAAGCATTTGCATCTGATTTTAAGGTTTATATTATGACTGTGGATGGTATCTGCCGAGAAGCCCATCAGGACAATATCGATTTTGGAATGGCAATGAAGCACCTTTCCAAAGATAAATTGCTGGAAATATTAGGACAACGAGATATAAAATCTTCGGAAGATTCTGTTACCGACAAACCTATAAATAGATTCCGATTCAAGTCTTGGATGTGGCAAGTGGCCTCTATTGCTGCCGTCATTGTTATTGCTTTTACAGCGGTATATAACATAGAAAAAAATGCACGTTATTCTGTTGATGACGCCATATATGCTTGTGCTGATATAAATACCGATTTAACACGAGACGGAAGTGAAGTTTTGGATATTCAGTCAATGACAGACAATGAACTTAAAGAAACGTTGCCTCTACTTGTAGCAAATTATAATTCTGCCAAATCTTCAGATGACATAGCGGATAATGGCTTTGTGCTTGCAATGGCTTATCTGCGTTTGCATGACCGTAACAATGCTAAGGCTATACTTGACACTTTGGTGCATGAATTTGAGAATAAACCAGAATATGCCGGTTATGTAAGCAAATGGCAATCTATCTTAAATGTATTGAAATGATAAAGTCGTTCTGCCTATTTGTATTCAGTATGATTCTTGGATGTCTTTTAGGTAATGCCAAGAATACTGCATTGCTTATAGGGATCGGGAACTATAATACAGAAAGTACAGGATGGTCGGTAATTCACGGGAATAATGATGTATCTTTGCTTGAGGCCAAACTTAAACGCAAAGGTTTTGAGGTTTCGCATTTGATTGATAATAAGGCAACCAAACAGAATATCAAGACAGCGTTATCCCATTTGGTAAGGACTGCGAATACCGGAGACTTAGTTTATATTCATTTTTCGGGGCATGGGCAACTATTTACAGACCTAAATGGAGATGAGACAGAGGGACTGGATCAATCGTTTGTGTGTTATGATGCCTGTTTCTCGCCAAAGTATAAAACTTTCGGTAAGAACTATCGTGGGCAGAATCATCTCATAGATGATGAACTTTTCCCCTATCTAAACAAACTAAAACAAAAGGTTGGCAAGGATGGGAATGTAATAGTAATTTTTGATACTTGTTACAGTGGAGGTGCAGATAGAGGAAGTCTGGAAGATGAACCGGATCCAGATAGCGAAGTAGAATGGGTAAACGACACACGAGGTGATGATGTGGAATTTGATGCAGACTTTTCTGCGAACACATATCTGAAAACACTTAAAGCCCCCGGACAATATACATCAGGCTATGGAAGTATTACAATTATCAGTGCCTGTGAAAGCGACAAGAAGAATTATGAATGCAAGGATAAACGGTCCGGACGAAAATATGGGTCGCTAAGTTTTTGTCTCAGTAAGATGCTCGATAAAAATATTCCATTTAATCAATGGGCTGACTATTTTAAGAACAAAAAGTATAAGTCCATGCATATATTCAGGCCTTCCCAAAATCCGGTTGTAGAAAGTCATAAATAGTGGTTGCTCACTCAATTATATCAGTCCATCTCAATTTGGGGTGGACTCTTTGTATATCCCAACATTTATTAGTAGGTATTCTGCTGAGTATCATTTACCATTTACTGATGCTTGGTATCTCATACTGTAAGTAAACTAAAATAATGAGTATGGAAAAACTCAAATTAAATTTCGATATAGTATTACATGGAGAAAACCGAACTTATATCGTTGAGGTGCCATATCAAAATGGCATCGTAGCGACAAGTGAATTTTGTCCGACTGAATTATTGTCGGGTACAGTTGACCTGATGGCCGCTATGCATGGAGAGTCACTGGATGAGTTTATGGCTGATTCCAAAATGCAACTTCTCGCTATGTCTAAACTCACAGATGCTAATACGGAACTTGATCGACATATAGGGGGACTTATGGCAGTAGTTATGGATCATCTTAGCCGTAAAAAGAAAATATCCTTCGGAAAACTTCTGATTTATGTAGATTGTTTCAGCCTGCTTCTTAAAGCCGCAGGCTTTGACCGAGAAGAAATACATCTCATATATCCGCGTGTAACCAAAACTATTGTGGATTTATACCCTGATAATATTGAAAACGTCAAGATTATTTTGAACGAGTAAATTTAATATTTACCTTTCAGTCTTTGTGGGATATATAATCACAAAACGATTAACAAAATACAGCAATGAGTATCAAAACCCTTCTTTCCAATCTGATAAATACGCTTCTCGACGGTTCTTTTGAACGTGTGAGAATAATCTCCCAGATGAATGTCGCTTTCAAAGAATATTTTACTACAGGTGAGTTCAACCGACTTTGCAAAGTGTCTATTTCGCAAGGGAATAGCGCATTTGCTCATGAAATGAGTTCTTTATGGATTCGTAGCGGTTTCAAAATCACTATCGAAAACGATGTATCGCTTCGTGAGACCGAAATCAATGAGCTTGCAGCATACGTTACAGATAATGCGGCCTTTGTTCGTCAACTTATGGCTATGGGGTTTGATACTCTAGCTATCAAGGGAAAAACAGGCGGTATGACGAAGAGTTTTGCGCTGAAAAGGTTTGCCAATCTCAATCAATACTACATCAAGTAATACGGTCATGAATTTTTTTAATAGATTTATTGCACGTCTGAGATTCAGACGGACAATCAGAACTCATGAAAGCTCAAATGTCGTTGATAGCATTGCTAAAGCTCGGAAACTATATAAAGAGCTATGTATTGCAGCACATCCGGATAAACATCCTTCTAAAAAGGAAATTGCTGAAGATGTCATGCAACGCATTACGGCAAATAAGCACAATTATTCTATGCTCAAATCATTAGAGATCGAAATTGCTGAAAAACTAAAATAGCATTTACCTTTCTATCTTTTCGGTATTACAAAATGTAAAATTTAATAAAACTCAATAGATATGGCAACCCTCGTAAAATGCCCTTACTGTGGCAGCTATCAGACTTCTAAAACGACCAACGGCAAAGTGAGTGATGCACTCGCTAAAACCGGAGCCGTTGTCGGTGGTGCACTCCTCCAAATGGTAACTGGTGTTCCGGGAATCCTCGGAGCGAATCTCGGATATGGCCGTTCATGGCACCAATTCTGCTGCTCTGACTGCCATGAAGCCTTCAAAGTTCGCCTCGGAGTAACCGGCAATGTAAAAGAGATCAAGAAATATTAATGAATCTGATTATGGAGTCTTTCATTCCATTGATAGGTATTATTGCTGTAATTGGCTTCTTTGTAAGAGCCATGAGCAATAAAGAACGTGATGAACATTGGGCTGAACATGAAGCTCGGTTAAGGCAAACGGAAGATATGTTTAATTCTCTTTCTTCAGCAGATGAAGAAAGTAATAGGATTTATAACGAATATATGAAAAGCGGAAACAATACACCTGATACACAAGGGTTGATGTTCGATACCCTAAGTGCAATAGGCTGTCAGCCTACAAAAAACGATGATGGTACATTGTCCGTCAGCTATCAAGGAGAGAACTTTCACATGGAGTTCGGTGGAATGTATGCCCGCGTATGGGATCCGATGTGGGCTGGAGTAAAGGCCGATGACCCAGATATGCCGAAAATACGTGAGGCTGTCAACGCCGCCAACTTCAACTTCGGGCCGACAGTTGTTCTCACCTCTCCGAATGATGAGGGTGTTATTGGTTTCCATAGCCGTCGAGACATAATGCTTCATCCATCATGTCCTGACAATGTACCTTTCGTAAAGGCTGTCCTTGACTCATTCTTTGATGCTAAAGAGGAGGTGCGAAACCGCTACCAACAGATTAACGCCCAGCAAATGGAGGCCCAAAAGAACCGCCGTCCGGTAGGCTTTACCACAAATATGAACACTGATAAACCTGATCAAGAATGAAAACCAGCTTCTACTTCGTCCTATGGATCTTAATCTATCCCATCCTTGGACTCTTCAACAATGACTTTATCGCTGAAAATTCCTTTGTGGTTGCGATTGCTGTTGTATGGGGGCTGTCTTGGTTGCTAAACCGTATGATGCCTGACACACTAACATACGAACGAGTCTCTCAAATCGCTCCAATAATGGATAATGTTTATTCTGGTAATGTCAGTGCCTTTATCAAAAGGCTTCGCACAGAAACACGAATAGAAACCTTTACCTCTATATATTTTCTCGTAACGACTGCGGTAATAGCATACGCAGTTTTCAAAGCCGGTGTCAATGATTGGATTGCACTGATTGTTTTCGGGTTCTTTACTTTTGGAGCCATATCTCGGTCAATAAGTTTATGCAAGGCTCTTGCATCAGTGAAATCCAATCCGACTCCGGAACAAAGTGCGGAAACGGCAGAAGAAGTTTACAAACTCGATTATGCCGCCTATTATGAAGGGAGACAATCGTATTCTTACGAGCAGATGTTACCACCTCGTCCACGCCATTTCAAAGCATTCCAGATTTTCTCAATAATAATCGCCGGAATATGTTCTTTGCTCGGCTTGCTCTATGTAATACTTGCTACAATCATTATGATTGGGAGTGATTCACTTGCAGCAGATGCTCTTGCCGGAATGTATCTTCTTTACGGCTCTCTCGCCGCATACTTCGGTATCAAAGAATTTTCATCAATCTTTCAATCACTAAGGGCAAAACCGACTTCTGATATATAACTCGCGTAACCATTGCTGTTTCGGGAACAACTCAATACTTGATGCAATGTCGATTAATGATGAATGTCGGAATAAAAAACTGAAAACTGGAAATTAAAAATGAAAACTAAAATCTTTTTAGCAATTGTACTAATGGTGGCCATTATTGCAGTCGCCTTCGCACAAAATCGGAAAGAAGATGTTGTAAAACTTCCGAATGAAGTGAATGAATGGGAGATTCAAGCAGAACATGGAGATACAGCCGCTCTCCACAAACTATTAAGATATTTAAATGAGAACGCTGTAATCTATGTCGAGGTTGAAGAAGTAATATCAGCCGATGGCGAGGATATTACTGATGAAGTACTTAACGACAGTGCTACTTTAGTAGATGAAGGGTTTTCCAATTTTTGCGCAGCACGGTTAGAATACTGGTTAGAGAAAGGGTTGGCCCTGAAGGATCCCGTTGCAATTAGCATTAAAGGTCAACGAGACTATTACAATGATGAAGAAGCATCAATTGAAAGCCTTGCTAACGCAGCCGATGCTGGGGATTCACAAGCTGCCTTATTCTGTGGCTCAGCTTGTTTCAACCAAGGCCGATATGTAGAAGCTGTAAAATATCTTACATTGGCTTACGATGCAGGTGTTCCAAGTGCCGGATGGCATCTTGCAATGTGCTACTCCGCAGGAGTAGGCGTTGAGAAAGACAACACAAAGGCTATCGAATATCTTCGCCATTCGGCTATGATGGATTACCCGGAGGCAGTCCTCGAAATGAAACGTATCGACTCAAGCAATCCCTTGTGGTCACATAAGGTTGATAGTCTTGATATTGATTTTCCTGATTTCCCAATTATTCAATGACAACACGTATTTTTGCTATCGTGGCTAAATCACTCGAATGGATTGGTAATAAATGCGGCTTGACCTACAACGAGGTCAATATCCTTGTCTATTATCTGCTCATTCCGCTATCTTGGACAGTGATGCTTGATTGTTGGTTGGGGATGCCAGTTACAACATTCACTATTTTGTGCATCTGGATTGGAATTTTCATAGCAACACGCCGTATCTTCCGAGAGTGGTGCGACAGGCGTTTTCAAGACTCAGTTGACTTTCTCAACTGGTTCAATCGGTGGGGAGGCAACTATGTCCTCAACTCCGTAATAATCTACGTCGTGGCACCGTTTGTAGTTTATATTACTTTGGCAATACTCCTTATACTAAAATGAAAATATGATAGTGAGCAAGAAAATAAAACGTATATTTCTTGTATCTGCAACCTTTTTTTGTGCTGTTGTAATTCATTCTAATGATTATCTGTGACAGAATTGTTGACTACTCGACAAAGGACAGACTTTATGATGTTGTTGACAGTGTCCCGCATCGGAAGGTTGGACTTGTGCTTGGCACATCGCCGATTTCAACTTGGAATGGACGGAGAAATTATTACTTTGACCATAGGATAAAGTCGGCAGCAGAACTCTATAAGGCAGGAAAGGTTGACTGGCTTGTCGTCAGCGGTGGCGATTATCGCAATGCGGAGAACGGATATGACGAGCCGGTGGCTATGCGTGATTCTCTGATAAAGCAGGGCGTTGATTCAATCCGCATAGTTCTTGACTACGACGGCACTCGCACGCTCAACTCCGTTGCCAAGATGCGTGATGTGTATCGGCAGGACTCGATTGTAATAATTTCGCAGAAATATCATAATGAGCGAGCCTTGTATCAAGCAAAACACCTCGGAATTGATGCCATTGGATTTAATGCAAAGACTCCCGGTCGGCGTACATCGTGGTGGCGCAACCGTGGGCGTGAAGTCCTTGCACGGGTAAAAATGTTTATAGACTTATATTTATGAGATCCTTAGCTATTTTATTTGTTTCAGCCTTTATATTTATCTCATGTTCATGCGATACTAAGATAAATAGCAAAGACCAAGTTTTCAAAAAGACAGACAACTCTGAAAGTTTGGAGTTTTGGACTTCTGATACCATTCTGAATACTAATTATCAATTAGTCCAATTAATGGACACGCTGTATCAATTTATTAGGAGTGATTCATTCCCCTCCGAGTCCTTAAAAAGAGAAATAATGTGGATGGAGAATTACAGGCTTCAGCTGTGCTCTTATTTTAACGCTAAACATTCACAATGCAGCAATATTTCTTTGTTTGCAAAAGCAGACAGTGTCATTTCAGAAGCAAGAGGATTATGGAATATTGATACTGATTACTCAACCATGGGAATGATTATTAAAAACGATGTTGAATGTACCCGAATAATATTTGAGCAATTCAACGAATATGGCAGATTACAAAGTATATGCAAGACCGAGAATCAGAAAAATATGTTATATACTGAATTCGTTGAATGGGTAAAACTTGAACAACTGTTCTCAATGATATTCGCCAATTGTGTGGACTTGCACTTTTGGGGAGGATCAATTGCCGGACCTGTAAGAACCAGTGGATACCTAAGCATCTGGCAAAGCCATGTTGACTTGTATCAAAAGGAATATATTATATTGGGTTCCTATGATGGCGGATGGACTGACACCGGAACTTTTCTCGCCCCTGCACGAGAACTTCTTATGAACTGTTGCGAGCAGGCTTTAACCGAGTATTACTACCCTGAGGAAAATGACAAGAGATATAAAAGTTTATATGAAGAGACACAGAATTTGATGCAAAATTTACCTTCGCACGTTGATGCTTGGATTAAAGCCAGAAAGCCTTGGGAAGACGAAATGAGTACTGATTTCTTCCATCAAACATATTCAAGAAGTACATCTGAAGTGTTAATCAAAATGGCAAATATCATAAGCTCAGTTCAATAACTGAAAGATAGTGTATTACACTACCGCCGCCTCCAAAGGCGGCCGAAATTTTTGAAAATTTGGGCATAAATCAGCGGAGCAACACTTCACAGGGTTGCTCCGCTTGGCATATATTACGACTATTGGCTATTTTTTCTTCTCTGCCAGCCATTCATCCCGCCATTGGTGACAAAGTTTAAGAGTGGGTGCTGTTGCAGAGAATAATTCTCCATCGGTATGACGATATTCGTATATCCATTGGAATTTCTTTGAATATGGGCGATATGGATTGTAGGCTTTAGAGTATAGTTCTTGTCCCAACTTGGGAATTAAGAAGTCATATTCAGATTTGCACATATAATGTTTTGATTATGACCTCCACCGGTGCGGTGGAGGTCGGGTTAAACTTATGCTCTCTTTCTCTCTGCTATCATCTTGATGTTGTCGCTGATGATTTTGGCAATGAGGTCTTGATATTGGCAGACCTTGTTGGCGAATGCCCTACATTGGATGAATGAGTAGTCTTTGAGGGAGATTTCAATCGTGGCGATGGTCTTGTCCTTGATTTTGGCTGTGAATACCAATGTGTTCTCTTTGAGGTAGTAGGACGATGAACCTACGCAGATGTGCTGACGGCTTCCCTCATCGTAATAGACATTCGGGACATCTTCCAAATTTTCATCGTAATAATGAAGGATTAGAGAGAACACGCTATCCGAGTCCATAATGGTGAGTCCGCTTTTCTGCACCTTGAGGGCCTTTTCTAATGACTTCGCCGGATTTGCATACTTGATAGCGAGGATAGGGTCGCTTGCGCAACGCTCCTCCATATAGTTACGGACAACCTCCATAACTGCGTTTGATGATTTAATTTCGCTTGCCAGTGTGACGCTCGTATTTCTAATATGTCAGTTATTCTGTGTCATAAGGCGATATTTTTTTATTTGATTTTCCGCTTAATGCGTCTAATCACTGTTTGAAGTATGTTCGCTCGTTTACTATCCCTGCGTGACTGAGAAATAGTGGGCTGTTCGCCGACAGCAGAAAAATACTACCCGTAGGGCTGGAGATTTTTCTGACAGGCGGCAAGAGAATAGCCCGTTCCCGACACGTTATTCCATCACGAGCGAATATGCTTTTCAATAGTTGATTGCATTATGCTGAAATTGCCGAAAAAACATAGAGCCGAAGTGCCTCTTTGGAGACACAGAATGACCGACATACGGAAATGTTTTTCTCGAAATCAGTCGAAGTGCGATCTATAAAAGCGGAGATGCAAAAATGTTATATTTACAAGTTTATAATTGTTGTATTTGACAATCACGAAAATTATCACTATCTTTGCGCACATATTCATTAGAAGTGGCGACAACACTAAAAATACGGCATTACAAACTATGAATAAATATATTAAAAAATTTCTGGACTTCCCGACTGAATCTTCAGCTCAGATAATCACCAGAAAGGAAGTTGAGGTCACTGCTCCAGACGGAGAGGTGTTCACTGTATATTGTCAGATAGGAGCCTTGCTTAATGAAGAAACTCGTAATTATGAGTTGCACTGGCTCGAAGTACTATTTGATAAAAACTTTTCTCTTGACAAAGAGGGAATGGTTCAAAACATTTGGCGTGAAGCAATGCAATTCGGCATTGGAAATGTGCTCGGTATCAGCACGGGAACACTCCATACTGATCGTGCAAGAATCGGTGCTCGCATTCGTGAAATTCGTGAAGCGCGAGGAATGGAAGCTCGTGACTTGGCGAAATTAGCCGGCATTGATGCCGCCAATCTTAGCAGAATAGAGAATGGTAAATATTCCGTAGGATTCGACATTTTAGCAAAAATAGCAACTGCCTTAGGTAAAAAGGTGGATTTCGTTGATTTATAAGTCTGAATCTTATGGAAAAGGAATTTCGCAGGGAACAGCATTACGCTGTTTCCCAGAAGGGCGTATTATCTCATATCCAGGAGGCCCATTATAATTCTGAAGAATATTATTGTCCTCATTGTGGTTGTAGAATGCTTAAACGATGTGGCGATATTCGTGCATGGCACTTTGCCCATGATTGGAGATATGCCATTGAAACACAAAAGAACTGCTCTTATGAGACATATCTACATGGATATGCAAAACTACGATTGAAACAGTGGTTTGATGAATCAGAGTCTATAATACTACATTACCAACAAATAATCAGATGTAAGCATCATGAGTCATGTGCTTTGATACATGATAATTGTAGTCAAGTCATAAATAAATCTTGTGATCTTAAAACCCTGTTTGACACATGTTCGATTGAATCCACGGTAAACGAATCCAACGGCATCTACCGTGCAGATTTACTGTTATCAAAAGAGTCAGCTCCTGCTCGACATATCTTAATTGAAATAAAAGTTTCACACGGATGTACTGACAAAAAGAAAATGTCTAATGCTCGAATCATTGAATTTGATGTATCTTCGGAAGAGGACATCGAATATATCATATCTCACGACATTGAACTTTCAGAAAAAGTAAGATATTACGGATTCAAGAATCTTATTAGAAAAGATGACGGAGACGCAATAGCGCCGACACTTTTCCTCCGAAAATTCATTCTATACAAAAGCGGAAAAACATTCTGTAAAGAGATAAATTGTCAATCTATAACTGACCATCATTCGAGCTCTTTATTTGAACTTACTGCGGATATTCCGGAAGATTTTAATTGGTATCTCAACATTTATGGATTGATGACGGCGGCCGAGAGAGGTTTGCGATTCCCTAACTGTTACCTTTGCGAGCATTATTGTTATAATGAGGAAAATGATAGCTATGAATGTGAAATAAAAAAAGCAGTCATTGAAAAAGGCTCGGACGCCCTCAACTGTGATTCGTATGTGTTAAAGGACAGTGCGTTTGATAGGCTAAAAAACAAGTTTATGCCATTTACAGTAATTGATACATGGACAAAATCATAAAGTCATCCTAATCGTCAACATTAGAACCTTCACGGCTTACACCATAGCCGCAGACTCCCCCCCCAATCGTCACGCCACTCTGGAGTTAGTTAATGAGCCTGTAAATAAATTGAATCCTGATAAATTTGTAAAATCCGATTATTCTCTGTAGTTTCGCATTATTCTCCGTGTATTGGAGAATAATGCAAAATATTTGGAGAACATGAAAGAAATAACAATCGCCGGACAGCGGATAGTGCTTAAAGAGCTATCCATTCAGGATAAAAAAGGTCTGTGGCTTGAACTCATTGCAAATTTCAATATGATGCAGTTTGAGTTCAATGGGCAGGTTATGCTTTTACTTGTGGCCAAAGGCAAAGTGGATTATACCAATGTTCAGCGTCGTAAGATTTCGGAAAGAATTGAAAGCGACAAGCATATTCCAGCTGTATTTTATTTTGACAATCTATTGACTTATGAGCGTGATCGATTGGTGGAGCAAGGAGTATATTTTGTCGTAGCCGATAAATTTGCATTTGTGCCGACATTGATTATAAACAGGCGGTCAACAAAAAGCGAAATTAAGGAATTGTTTTATCCGTCAACCCAATATATTCTTCTTTATCATCTACAGATTGAGAGCCTTGACGGTTTGTCGCTTAAAGAGTTGGAGGATAAAGTGCCTTATAAATATAAGACCATCGCCAAATCCATAAAGCAACTTGAAGCATTGGGCTTGATTCGTCTGGAAGGCAGCAGGAATAAGAAATTTGTGTTTGAACTGTCAGGGAAAGAACTTTGGAATAGAGCGTCAGCCAATCTGATTGATCCAATCAAAAGCATAGAATATACATCAGATATATTTCCCGAAGGAGATATTGGTGGAATCTCAGCCCTGTCTCATTACTCAATGCTTGCACCGGAGGATGTCCCGACAAGAGTTTTGACTGCGGAGTTGGTGCGTGAACATAAAACTTCCATACCCGAATTGCACTCTTTTGAGGATACCCAGCGCATCGAGATATGGAAGTATCCGCCGTTAGGCACTTCCGGCTATGTGGATAAACTGTCATTGTATCTGACATTGAAAGATGATAAAGACCCACGGGTTGAGAAAGAAATTGAAATAATGATGAATGAAATAAAATGGTAGGAGGACTTGAAAAATTCAGGGGAGCGTTTGCCGACTTCTCTGACAACTTTGTGATTATCGGAGGCACAGCCTGCGATGAAGTCTTGGCCGGGACAGCAATGCGCCCGCGTCCGACTCTCGATATTGACATTATCGTCATTGTCGAGAATCTGACCGCAGATTTTGCCAATGCTTTTTGGCAATTCATCACTGCCGGAGGTTACAGACCGGGAGTAAGAAAGAATGATGACGACACGCCGAAGTATGTGCTATACAGCTTTGACAACGGTGCCGTTGGTTATCCGGTGAAAATAGAACTGTTATCACGGCATAATGAGATATTCACAAACGCGGCCCATACTGAACAAGAGACAAAATAATTGAGGTTTGACAGCACTATAACTGCTAACGTGCTGATTCCGATTGCAGAAACTTTAATATTTAGGATAGCGTGTACATCGCGGAAAATTATTAAATTTACACTATCGGATAAAAAATGCCGAAGAACATTGAAACACTGTCATGTGCGTAACGTGTACACCACAGTAAAAGCAATACCAACAACTTGATTATCAATGCAAAGCATAAGATTCGCCAACCCCAGGCAGATCACAGAAGGGTTTATCAATCCGACGAAAGCCTCTGAAAATCCGTGATTTTTAGAGGCTTTGCTTTATGCCCTCTAACCCCAATCACATCAAAATATTGAAGTATCTGGTGTGCATAAAGGTGGCAAGTGAAATTGCACCTTGTTTTGCCACCTCTAAAGGATTTACTTCATTATTTTGATTTGCGTATATTGTGGACTGCTAAAGAATGTACCCTTTTCAGGTGTGTCGAGGGTACAATATCAAGCGAAAATATTCTGCCTTTGACAACAGGCTGGACATGACCCTAACATCGGATCCGGAGGCATCTACGATAAGGATTTTGTTCATATTGATGATTTTGTTTATATGATAAAAGGCGGCTTGTGCCCGAAGTCATAGTGTGGAAAAGATGGTTCCACACTGAATATGGATATATGTATGGTGCGCAGCTAAAGCGCATTTACATCTAAAACAGATTGCCTTGCTCATATTGCCTCCTTTCTCTAACTAATAATATTAACGTTGTATAAGTAAATCATTTAGGTCATTGCACATTTCAATAGTATTTCGTATATTTATATATCGCATTGGGGATAACGGAGAAACATGCCATACTGTCAGTTCTTAAATTGTATTTCGTAACATTAATGACATTAATTATACATGAACTGACATTGGTACGATAATTGCAATATTCCAGTGTAGTGCATCGGCACACTTTCATGCTTAAACCTATGGGATGAAAGCTGGCTCTTATAGATTTCTCTCCAGTATATGAGAATACGTGAAATTCACATTTCTAATTTAAAAAAGATTGTTATGGGTATCAAACCAGGTCCAAAAAGGATTGCAAAATCAACGGGAATGCCTGACAGACGTCAAAGAGATAACAAATTGACGCCTGGAAACATTCCGACCTTAAAGCCCCATATTCATAAGAAAGGGGATTAACCCCATAAAAAACGGATGCCGTTATAGACATCCGTGGGGTAAATTGTAAATGCTCATACTCTCATCGTGTTGCAGCACGATTTTGAGGTCTAACAAGAGCCACGGGCAGTTGCACTATGTCCGTGGCTTTATTAACTTTGTTAGTATATAACGCTTATTGGTGTGTTTTTATTGCATTGGCACGTTAATTGCTATATAAAAAGTATCATCCCATCCCTTGACACGGAGGCTGATATTGGACTCATAAGTGCTCTTGAGGCACCAAGGCGCAACTGGCTAGGTGTTGCACGGAAGTTTAATACTTAAAGAAGAAAGGAGGAAAATATGAATGAAATCAAAGTTGGTGACATCGTATGTTTGAAGTCTGAGAGCCTAATTGAAATGACAGTAACGGAGATATTTGTTAATTACCGTCTGGAGGCTACATTCTGGAATCAATCAAAAGGTGAATTCCAAACAATTACAGGCAATATACAGGCATTCAAAAAGGTCAGCGAGTAATTGTGATGTTAGAATGATAAACTTGGATACACAAGGATGTACCAAGTTGTTTTGGTGATTTCCCGGTAATTGTCACTTCCAATAACTTCTCTCTTCTTTTCAATTAATGCTTTCATATCAGTTGTTTTTATTTCCCTATAACTGATATGAAAGCATTTTCATTTATACGCCACTTCGCTTGGGGTATTGTCGTATAAACTCACCTAATTTATATTGGCGTAATTTATTGATGGTTCTGCCACCATTGACTTTTTATCGTCTGCTGCATAACTGTGAGGTACCACGATATTCCGGGATGATGTTTCGGTATGTCTTGCTCGACCTCTTCCGCTTGCTTTGGCTGCTCATGCGTCGGGACGGGGTCGGCGGCAATCTTGTGTTCAAGTTCAAGGTTCTGGGCTTTCAAGGCTTTCAACTCATCTTCCTTACTCCTAATTTCAATAAATGGGTATGAATGTTGTATTTTACTTTGAAACATGAGGCTGTTTATGAAGTACAGTTATGAACTACGGCTCGTCATTGTACAACGAGTAAAACAAGGAGAAGCCATTGCGCATCTTTCAAAGGAGTATCATATAAATAAGACTCAAATATTGGCATGGGTCAGGATGTGGGATAAATACGGAAGAGTTGGACTGGAAAAACAGCCCCACTGTCGTCCTACACCTGCACTAAAGGAGAAAGTAGTACGTTTAATATTAGAAAAAGGCGTACCTTTGGCTCTTGTAAGGATAGAATACCGTATTGGAAAGACAGCCTTGCAACGCTGGGTAAGCATGGTTCGTAAAGATGGGTATAAAAGCCTGCATTTAAAGAAGAAACGAGGTAGATCACCAAAAGATCCTATGGCACGACCGAAGAAGAAAGAGCCTCAGACAGAACTTGAAAAGCTTCAGGCGGAGAATCTTCGCCTGCGGGCTGAGAACGCGCTGCTAAAAAAAGTGAAGGCCTTAGTCGAGGAACAGAAAGCCCAAGCACGTCTCAATGGGCAAAAGCCATCGACGAACTAAGGTCTGAATATCCTCTTGACTTACTTTTAGAGTTAAGAAAGATGGCTCGTTCAGTATTTTATTATCATCTGAAACGTTTGAAGGCCAAAGATAAATATGCTACTGAGAAAAAGGAAATCAGAGATATATTCCATGAACATAAAGGTCGCTACGGCTATCGGCGCATAACAGCTGAAATGCGGAACAGGAAATACGTTATAAATCACAAGACCGTACAACGCCTAATGGTCGAAATGGGACTCAAATGCAACATACGCAAGGTAAGGTACCGTTCTTATAAGGGGGAGGTCGGCAAGGTCGCACCCAATATCATAGAACGGGATTTTGCTGCTGATGTACCCAATCGCAAATGGGCAACTGATGTCACGCAGATAAACATTGGTTCTACGAAGCTCTACCTATCACCTATACTTGATATGTTTAATGGAGAGATAATATCATACAATATCTCTACAAGCCCTAATCTTGAACAGGTTTATGATATGCTTGACAAGGCCTTTGAGAAGTTCGACAATCTCGATGGGCTCATACTCCACTCTGACCAAGGTTGGCAATACCAGCATTTTGGATATCGTAAGCGTCTTGAAGATCATCATGTGATACAAAGTATGTCAAGGAAGGGCAACTGTCTTGACAACTCCATGATGGAAAACTTCTTCGGCATAATGAAATCGGAACTTCTTTATCCAGAGAAATTTGAGTCAGCAGAAGCATTTATAAATGCTTTGGAGGAATACATCGATTATTATAACAATAAAAGAATTAAAAACCGGTTAAAAGGAAAGAGTCCGGTGCAATACCGAACTCTTTCTATAACTGGATAATGTTTAACCCGTCTAACTTTTTGGGGTCACTTCAATCGGAGGCGACCCCGCCGTGCTGGTCAATAACACCACATACCCGCTTGCAATCACGGCACTGGCTGATGCGGACAAGCCTATCGCCCTGGACAAGTTCAGCACGGAAGCTACCCCGGTCACTGATGACGAGCTGCACGCCCTGAGCTACGACAAAATGGCGAGTGTTCAAGAACGCCACCGCGACGCGCTGGCTGAGTCTTTCTATCAGCGAGCTATCCACGCAATCGGCCCCGACAAGCAAGCCGACGATGTGCCGGTAATCAAGACCACCGGCGCGAGCGACGGCACGCGCAAGAAAATGACCTTTGCGGACCTGCTTACGCTCAAGCGTGAGTTTGACAACATGGGTATTCCCGGCAAGGACCGCATTCTCGTATTATGTTCCGACCATGTGAACGACTTGCTTGAGACCGAACAGAAATTCAAAGAGCAATACAACATCAACCAGACCGAGGGCAAGGTTTGCCGCCTGTATGGCTTCGACATATACGAATATGACGGCACACCTTACTACACCATGAGTACCGGGGTAAAACTCGCATGGGGTGCGCTCCCTAAAGCCACCGACGCGCGCGCCAGTGTGGCATTTTATGCCGGCCGCATGATGAAAGCGCAAGGCTCTACCAAGTTCTACCATAGCGAAGCCAAGAGTGATCCGCTCTATCACCGCAACCTGGTGAACTTCGAGCAATACGGCATTTGTCTGCCCCTTAGCGAGACCAAGTGCCGCGCCGCAATCGTGAGCGCTCCGGCAGGTGCCTAAAATCCTAAAAGCTGAATGACGACATTGAAAAGAGGAAGCCGCGGCGCTGATGTCAAAACTTTGCAGGATAAATTAAACCTTGCACAGGACGGAATATTCGGACCTATAACCGAGGAAGCCGTGCGCGACTTCCAGAAGCGCAAAGGGCTGACCGTTGACGGAGTAGTGGGCGCCAAGACATGGGCGGCGTTAGGTGTTACAACAGCGCAGAACCGCCGCACCATTACCGACATAATCCTGCACTGCACCGCCACGCCTGAGGGCAAGGCGGTGACAGTGGCAGCGATTAAAGCCGGACACCTGGCGCGAGGCTTCAAGGATATAGGCTACCACTACATAATTGACCTTGACGGCACAATTCACAAAGGGCGTGACGAGTCAATTATAGGGGCGCACTGTTCCGGGTTCAACGCCCATAGTATAGGCATTTCCTACATTGGCGGCGTGAAAACGGACGGCAAGACCCCAAAGGACACACGCACGGACGCGCAAAAAACAGCAATGGCGCGACTTGTCAAGGAACTGCTCCAGCGTTATCCCGGTGCAAAAGTCAAGGGCCACCGCGACTATTCGCCTGACCTTAACGGTAACGGCACAGTGGAGCCGTCGGAATGGATCAAGGCTTGCCCTTGCTTCGAGGTAAAAGACTGGTTGCCCACAGTGGGCATTAAACAATAAAGCATGAATGAGCAGCGAATTATTAACTATCATAGTATCGGCGCTTGTGGCGGCGATAGCTACCCCAATAGGGGCATGGGTAGGCCGTAAGCTGGAACGTGCGAAATACAGGATTGAGCTTGACAAACTGCGGGCAGAGATGAAAGACAAACTCGCCGAAGTCAAGAGCCATGAACTGGACAACGTGCGTAAGGCTGCGGACATTCTCATGGAGTCAATAGTTCCGCCGCTTCAAGCAGAAATAAACAATTTAAGGAATGATGTCGCAAGGCTCAACAACGCGCTGGAGCGCATTTGGAATTGCCGGTATATTCAGCATTGCCCTGTTAAATTCGAGCTGTTGCTCGCACCGAAAAGCGGCGAGCGAGAGCCGGACGGAAACGACGGAACAGGTGAACACCACAGCCCGCGAGGAAGTCCGGAGCGAGAAGCAGAACGAGGTGAGCCAGACGACGGAAACGGAGCACAAGGGGGTGACGACCACGGAGATCAAAATCTTTGACACCACCCGGGAACCTGACCCGGAAACCGGAGAACTGCCGGTCAAGGCGTGGGTCAAACAGACACACGGCGATGAAAGTACGAGCCGGGAAAAAGTGGACGCGACCACAAGCGACGTGACCGACAGCAAAAGCCAAATGGCGCAGACCTACGAGGGCGGAACGCTGGACGAAGTGACAGTGACCGCCGAACAGACACCGAGCCTGTGGGAGCGCATGAAACAGGGCGCAGCATGGGCCACGGCAATAATGATCCTGGCAGCAGCCGGGTACATAATTCTTCGCAGAGCGAAGCGATAAATCGATGATATAAACTCAAAAAACGCAAAACGACATGAGCGACGAAACAAAAGACAAGTGCACAGCTGAAACAGTAGCCGAAAATATGGCCGGACTGGCGCAAGCAGTTGCCGAGGCTTCACCAAAAACAGAGGAGGTAGCGGCCACCGTTGAGACCATTGCGGCCGCCGGGAGCGGCAAAAAGACAAAGGCGCAGGCCACAACCAAAGCAAAGGGAGACGCCAAAGCCAAGGCCGACACCGGCGGTGCTCTGAAATCGGTAGGACTTGACGCCTGCAAGCGCCACGGCGTTGCCGAGGTGTGGGTGACAGCCGACGGGCAGAGCTTCCCGCAATCAGGCGATGCCAAGGCCCACGCGGCCAATCTTAACGACAAACAGATCCTAAACGTAAAAGCAGAATGAGCACGAGCCTTAACATAATTCGCCAGAACGGCAATGTCCCCAAGACATTGCAGGGCGAGGACCATATAAGCGGCATTATGGCGTATCTGCCAAGCACCGAGGTGCCCGACAGCTTCAAGACTGAGCGCGTGCAGCCGCTCAGCACTATAGAGGCAGCCGAAGCCGCCGGCATAACCGCCGACGCTGCAAGCTGGGGGGTGCGTGTGCTGCACTACCATCTGAGCGAGATTTACAGGGTGAACCCCGCCGTAATTCTCTATGTCGGCATATTCGACAAGCCGGCGGCCGCCTACACATTTGCAGAGGTCAAGACCATGCAGAACTATGCCGGCGGCAAGCTCCGCCAGTTGGGTGTGTGGGCCGGTGACAAGACACTGGAACAGGGCGACGACCTCACGACGCTGCAAGGTGTGGCCGATAATCTGGAGGCCAACGCCCGGGAGCTGGTGATACTCTACGCTCCCAAAGTGTCAAGTGTGGCGGGGCTGAGCGACAAACTGGCCGGCGGCAACAAATGTCGCGTGTCGGTAGTAATCGGACAGGCCGGCAGCGGCGTGGCCGATGAACTCTACCGCGACAAGGCCAACGCCGCCAACGCGAGCGTCAGCGGTCTGGGTGTTGTGCTGGGGCTTGTGAGCCGCGCGAAGGTACACCAGAGTATTGCGTGGGTTAAAGAATTTCCCACCGGTGTGAGTGTCCCGGCTTTCGGCGACGGCACGAAGCTGAACGCGCTGGACCCCGCCGTGGTGCAGAAACTTGACGCCGGGCGTTATCTGTTCTTTGTGACGCATGAGGGACAGAGCGGGAGCTATATGAACGACAGCCACAACATGGACTCGGCCATCAGCGACTACGCCGCAATCGAGAGCGTGCGCACAATGGATAAGGCCGTGCGCGGCATACGCACCTACATAATACCGGAGCTTGGCGGGAATGTGTATATAGACGCCAGTACCGGCAAACTGGCAAGCTACACGGTTGAGCACTTGAAAACCACGGCGAACTATGCCCTTGAGGATATGGAGCGAGCCGGAGAGTTGAGCGGATACCGCGTTGACATTGACCCCGAGCAAGATGTGCTAAGCACCAGCGAGGTGGAATTTGTGATTAAGAACGTGGCCGTCGCCGTAATGCGCCATGTGAAAATAAAAATCGGGTTTGCAAAATCCGTCTAACCGATAAACCAGAGCAAGACAATGGCAAGCGTAATTAATAACGGTGTACCATTGATTAACGGTATGCTGTGCGGCTGGGCCGATGTTGTTGTCCTTATTGGCGGCGTACCCATTACGGGCATTGTCGCGCTGGACTACAACGACAGTCAAGTCGTAGAGAACAAATGGGGCGCGGGTCGCTATCCGGTAGCCCGAGCCAAAGGCAGAATTACCGCTGAGGGCAAAATCGTGCTTTATATGGAGGAAGTGCACGCGCTGGAGGCTCAGGCCCCCAACGGCCGCCTTCAGGATTTGCCCCCATTCGACATTATCGCGCAGTATCTCCCGGACTCCGGCATAATCAAGACCGACAAGCTGAGGAACTGCCAATTCTCTGAGAATCCCCGCAAGTGGAAAGAGGGCGATACCGGGCAGGAGGTAGAACTCCCCCTCGTTATGTCGCATATCGAACGCAGCTAAAGCCGCGGGCACAAACAAAAATGGCCGTTAAGGGCTGAGGCTTTTAACGGCCACTTACAGTCAGTTAAACACCAATTAAACACCATTAAACGACATGGAAAATAAAACAGTAAACAACGAACAGACAGCAAAGACATTCGACGGCGGTATAACTTCCGAACAGGTGGAAGCGTGGAAGCGCCAGCACCGCAAAGCCTACCGAATTGACATTGTGGACGGCGAGGACACCCATGTAGGCTATTTCAAGCGCCCGGACTTTGCCACAATCAAGGCAGTAACTAAGTTAGCCAAGAGCGACGAGGTGGAAGCCGGCAAAGTGATGTTTAACAACTGCTGGCTCGGTGGCAGCGAGGAACTGCGCGAGGATGCGGTGCTGTTTATGGCAGTGCAGGCACAGCTTGGCAAAGTCCTTAACGGCTGCATGGGCTCGCTAAAAAACTTGTAGAGGCGCACACCTTGGCGGATGATGACGACGAGGACACATTCGCCAAGGGGTGCGCCCTTATCCGGGCGAACCTGAATGTCAATGCCGATGAAATCGAAACGGAGGAAGATTGGGCGCGGCTCTACGGTCAGGCCTTATGGCTGGAACGCTGGCGAAACCGCAACAAAGCCGAGTTAATCGCGCGGCTGTTCGGTGAAAAAAAGAAGCGTTAAAGCCAAGGGAGCCGCCCATTCTTTCCCGGATGGAAAGCAAGCCTATAGGCAACGTATAAGAAGCCCACGACTCCGGCAATGAGCAGACCCCAGCCAATTACATTGACCAAGATAACGAAAAGTGTATTTAATAAGCTGCTCATAATGTTACTTGTTTAACTCGCTACAAATATAACAAAAAATCTGACATGGCAACAAGTTTTGAATATGTTTTTAACATAGGCGGAAATTTCACCGAGAAGCTGAACTCGATGACTAATGCCCTTGCCGGATTTTCATATTTCAAGGATGTAGTCGAGAATGTGACGAGCGGACTGAGCGAGTTAGGCCAAGCCGGTATAAAACTGGACAGCCAAATGCACGATCTCAGCGCCGTGGCCGGTGTGGCCGGTGACGGGCTGAAACAGATTGAAACGTTCGCGCGGTCAAGTGCCAAGGCATTCGGCACTGATGCAAGCGTGGCGGTAGAGGGTTACAAGCTGTTGCTCTCACAGCTCACGCCGGAACTGGGTAAATATCCGGAAGCACTCAGCGCAATGGGCGACTGCATACAGACGACCAGCAAACTGATGGGCGGTGACGGAGTAGCCGCCGCGCAGGTTCTCACCACGGCAATGAACCAATACGGTGTAAGCCTTGAGGACCCGATGCGTGCGAGTGAGGAAATGGCGCGCATGATGAACGTAATGGCGGCGGCCGGACAGGCAGGATCCGCAGAGTTACCGGCGATCAGCGCGGCATTGCAGCAATGCGGAATGGCAGCCAAGGCGGCAAATGTCAGCTTTGAGGAAACCAACGCCGCAATACAGGTACTTGACAAAGCCGGCAAAAAAGCGAGTGAGGGCGGTGTTGCACTGCGCAACGTATTGGGCCAGCTCAGTAAAGGCCGTTTTGTCGAGAAACAGGCACGCGAGGAACTGGAAAAGGCAGGCATTGATGTAGTGGCATTGGGTGACAATTCCAAGAGCCTTAAAGAGCGTTTGGAGATGCTTAAACCGATGCTCAATGACTCAGCGCTGTTGTCTAAATTTTTCGGTGTGGAAAACGCCAACGCCGCCCGTGCGCTTATCCAAGGCACCGATGCGCTGCAAGGCTTCACGGACGCCGTAACAGGCAACAACAGTGCCATGGAGCAGGCTAATATTATAATGGATAAGAAAGTCGAGCGCAAAGCACGAATTATACAAACAATAGAGGATTGGAAAATTTCGCTGGAACAACTAACGGGCGATTTTTCGATTTGGTGCGGTGTTCTGACTTCTGCCCTGGTACCGCTTGCACAGCTTGCCCCGCTGCTGACGGCAGGCTGGAAACTCATGCTCCTAATAAAGGGCCTTAACTGGGCCGGTATGTGGGGCAGCATTGTGGGCTGGGTGCGCTCTGCTGCTGTGAGTTTCGCGCTGATGAATGGCACCCTCTCAACAACCAACATGATATCGCTGGGCTTTATTGGCAATATGGGGCGCGCCACCATTGCCCTTGTACGCTTTGCTACCGTCGGCCTGTTCAATGCCCTCAAAGGGCTGGGCGCGCTTGTGCTGTCCTTTGTGACAACCGGCACGACTTCGGCCACATTCTCCGGGATAGCATCAACGGCATTTGGAACCTTTGCCACGACGGCGGTTACAGCGTGCCGCGCCGTGGGTGTTGCAATCATGAATATCCCGATAGTCGGCTGGGTGGCCGCGGCGATTGCCGCCCTGATAGCCGTGGGTGTATATTTCTGGAACACATCGGCAAAGTTCCGCGCCGTGCTCAAAGGCACATGGGCGGCTTTCAAAGCGATGTTCACAGGTATTAAAGAACTTGCCAAGCAAGTTTTTGGCGGCATTGGCGATCTGCTCAAAGCCTGTTTCAATCTGGACGCCGCCGGAATATCGGCAGCCCTCAACAAGCTAAAAGCCGGTTTTTCGGACTATGGCAAACAGATAGGTCAGGCATTTAATGAGGCATACGACGCCGAGATGAGCGAGGCCGCCAAAAAGGAAGCCGCCGAAAAGAAAAAGGGAGGCGCAAAGACCACCCCCACGGCTACCCCGACTCTTGCCACTCCGACAGTAACGCTGGGTGTTGACCCCACGGCAGGCACACTGTCAACCGCCGGAGGTGGAGGAAGCGCAGGCGGCTCCGGTTCCGGAGAAGCCGGCGGCAAAATCAAAAATATCACGATAAGCATAGAGAAACTTATCGAAAATTTCACAATTCACACCGCGACAATGGGCGAGAGCATGGACCAGATGAAGGCCGCAGTGCTTGACACCCTTATGGGCGCGCTCAACGATACCCAATTGGCAACAGAATAGAAAGGAGGCAAGAAAATGGCATTACCGATACAATCCCTGTCTCTTATACACATCTCCGAGCCCACGAGACGGAGCTACATCT
>ENA-OZES01000337-OZES01000337.1-human-gut-metagenome-genome-assembly--contig:-NODE-337-length-29451-cov-14.453667_pt1 | contig 29451 bp, 20 predicted proteins | sample MGYA00245068_ERZ653609 | MGnify/ENA primary metagenome ERZ653609 (study PRJEB26926, sample SAMN06164898) | human gut metagenome | biome: ENVO:00009003; feature: ENVO:2100002; material: ENVO:00002003... | reverse complement strand
TACGAGATGTAGCTCCGTCTCGTGGGCTCGGAGATGTGTATAAGAGACAGCCAAAAACCACCCCGATAACAAAGGTTATCATTTTGTAGGGTAAATTTGTAGGGTAATTCACAACTGACCGCTTCAACGCTATATGTTTCAGTAAGTTAGTTTGAAAAATATTCGGGGCTTCTCACCCCGACTGCCATAAAAGGATGAAACTTGTTAAGTTTCATCCTTTTATCGTTTTTAGTCCATATCGTGCGTTTTTTATACTCCGATGGCGGTTAAACATAGATGTTACTGAGTCAGCAGATAAATACTATTGCCTTAGGCACCTTGAAAATTCGTTCTGATATTCCTGACTTTGAAATGACATTTTCCCGAAAGACATTCACCGGACTGCTCGTAAAATATGACGACAACGATTTTGAAAATCCCGACTGTTTATATTTCAGATTCTTCAATACTTCCACTATTTATATGTCATCTATTCCATCGGTTGCTCCATCTGTATTTGTATAGAACCATATAGCGTCTGCAAGACATATGATTTTATATACGAGTGAAAGCGAGAAATTTGACTAAAATAAGTAACTTTGTGGCTGTTTAACAAGCAAGTCCATTTTGCCAATGAAGTAAAATTATAAATCCGACATATTATAGAAGTGTTTGCTTCTTACTCGTGTATTTGGAAAATCGCCAATTAGAAAAATGCCACAGCAGTAAGTAAGTGAATGCTTGCACCATACAGGTGTAGGCTTCTCTTATTGTGTGGCATAGGTGTTTGGCGATACCTCCAAATTGCAATAGAGAATTGCCTACACCTCTTTTTTGTCCATACATTAGAGCGATGAATAATGCCACACTAGATACATACAATAAACCGCAACGTAAAATGGAGCGATTCAGAGAGTTCTGTTCTTTGCCTGCTTCAAGGATTGCCGAGTTACCATTAAGCATGTTTGAGCCACTAAACAAGTGGTTGGGAATTGCTTTTAATTGGCTATTTGATAATCTTGTAACTCAATGGATGTCTGAGATAAAAAACAATCATCCCAAGCTATTTTGGATAAGTTCAGTTATATGGATACCGCTAGCAATAGTCATTGATTTCTATACGATAGATCTATGGCTTATTGGGGTATTTATCAGCGTGGCAATTATACTTAGCACAACTGTAATACTTACATTGATTTGTAAGATATGCCATTTATTCATTCTTATACCATCAAAACGAAAATGATACAGAACTACCTCTATCACTTACAGGAAACAGTCTTTCCTAAAGCATATAAAATGTGCTTGATTAGAGATTTATATAATATAGCGACTAGTGATGGCGAAGACTCACAACTTCGTAATGACTGGTTCGCTGTTACTTGTGCCGAAGAGAATATAACTCAATCTATGCTAATAGAATTCGCCCGTAATCCGTTTGCAATTCGGGATTGTTATCCACACTCAAAAAGGAATATGGAAAAGTTCATATACTCACTGACTACCATGCTACTTATTGAGGGCGATTGTACAGAAGAAGCCATAGCTATATACAAACATTCGATGTATAAATTAGGGCTTGATGATGTGGATATGGTTAAAGTGGTTGTTGCACTAGGATCATCTAATCCAAAATTCCAATCGGCAAGTATTTCCTATATGGGGTACGTTGACATGGAAACTTTAACTGAATTAGCAAAACGTCAACATAAATGAATATACCAATAAATCTTCCGCTGAATAAAGTTGGAGTTCCACTAGTCGTATCTACAAGTTCTCCAAACTTATGTTTCATTGTTGATACAGGAGCCACCAATAATATTCTCTTTTTGTATGTATTGGATGCCCTTAATAAGGATTACAAACCTTTAGAAAAGGCTCATTCAATTGGGGGTATTAATGGCATTCCTGTGAATGTTCCTCAGATTGAGATGTCGCTGTTCTTTGAAAACAATAAAGCGACTTCAATCTTCTCTGTCTTAGATGCCTCACCCGCCATATCTCAAATTCAAACTGAGAGTGTAATTCAGATACACGGCATACTAGGCATACCATTCTTAACTCAAAATGAATGGATACTAGACTTCCATAACCTGACAATCACAAACTAAAGTAACCCAACTCTATGAACGTAACTTTATTAATCTTATCGGCTACATGCTTTATACTCCCAGCTCATATATCAGAATATGACCAAAAAGTTAATGGAGGCTATTGTGCAGCTTACTCATCACCTGTCTATAAAATCATTTTGACAGTAGCTAAATATTTTTCTATATTACCAGTCTTCATCAGTATCTATGAAATGGGATTTGGAGAATTTACTTGGTATCTAAAAATGATTATATGGGCTGTATTTTATCTTGCTGTAAAGATTTTCGGCACATGGCTTTTTAATATAATCTTTGGATTAGGTCGTGGAGGCGCCATGACTAGTATGGTTGTCCTTATCGTGGGCATCATATTACTTATTTTTGCATTAACAATCTAACAAACTAATTATGGTATTCTTATATATAGCTCTAGGATTAATCGCATTAGGCATAATCATCTTCCGAATGGGGGGTAAGGAGCTTGACAAACGTCTGAATGCAGTAGGCGGTATTGCAAATATGTACTCTGATGTGATAAATGCTCTTCTTAAAGAAGGGGTAACAACTATACCTCAAATACTTCCCTCTCAGGTCAGAATAAATGGTGTTATATTTTTAGAAAGTAAGGGCGCTCCATTTCAATTAAAGATGGATAAACTTTGCCATTACCAATGGGACATAAAGACTATGGATGGCAAAAATTTATGGATAACATTCGACTTGAAAGAGGGCGCAAATTCCATAATTGAACGAAAAACTATGCAATTCCCAATTTCTCCAACTTGTTCTCAGGTGCATATTCTTGCAACACTTCATCATAATATTGAACATAAGGAGGTGTTTTTTGAACAATGACACATAATAAGCTTTTGGGTCTAAGATGTTTTGACTGCGAAAGGGACTTTTGTACCTACACGTGGAAAGATGACAATCCGGATGCCGTTGAACGTCTTAACGAATGGGGTATAATGGCAAACAATAAAGAGAATGATGCAGAACGAGCGTTGTTCTATTTTACCGAAGCCGTGGAGAATGGCAATATAAACGCTATGATAAATGGCTTCTCTGTCCTCTGGAATGCTGGATGTTATAATAGAGCGGTTTGTTGGCTTCAAACCATGAATTCAAAGGAGGTAAAAAACATCAAATGTCTGTGGAATGAAGCCATGCTTTATTTCTATGGGAATAAACTTGAAAATAATCCGTTGAAGCGAAGTGTCAATAAAGCTAAAGATTTGTTGGATTATATCCTTATCCATTTTGAGGAGTTTATCTCTGACAATCGGAAAATCGTACAATCAGCTTATATCTTTTCATTAAAACATGGTTTACATAAGATTGGTGATGATGTTCTCAGTTCCTATGAGAAATGGAAAATAGAGGGGTGGCAAAACAGACGTAATCTTGCCGTAACAGGGAACAATCTCTATTATGCCTTATATAACGAGTATCATCATTTACCTTGGGACGTCGGTCACGTTGTAGGCGATGAATGGCTTGAAAGATATGTTTTCGGTAATCTAGATGAACTCTATCTAGAGGATGATTGGCATTTATGGGTAACTCTTGGTGATATTCATGGTTTTCAAGCTTATCAGAATGAGAAGAAAGCTCCACTAAGCAAGGTATTAAGAGGTGCAATCAGTAAACGTGCTGCTTGGCAGTCATATCTGCTTTATTCTGCTTATCGCATAATGCCGCTTGAAGACCATGATAACTATGATGCTTGCCGTCCAATATTCACCACAAGGGACTTGGATCTAAATTCTTTTGCCACATTCATGCCCGACAATCACTATGACAAAGTAGTTGAGGATATAAAAAAGCTTGAGTTAACGGACAAAGACATCTATCCTAGAGTACACCAAATCTCTGACTTCAAATTTGAAGTAGAATGTATCTGGTGGAATGATTGGAAAGGTCTTTTCAAAGAAAGAGCCGTAGTTGAATTTGACCCTAAAACCTATGCTCCCAAAATGGAGATAACAGGCGAAGGAATAATCTATGACTACGATTGCCCTGTATGTATATAATGCTCTAGTAAAACGGTGCAGATTATCTTATCCATTGTTATTTAAAGAGACAATGGTGTAATGTCACTCAATTCACTCAATACAGAATCGTTGCATAGTAAATTTTGCTCCGTCAATTCCGCGAAATTCATTAACTTTGTGGCGGTGCCAGGCACAGACGACGCCCGCGTTGCCCGCGCCCGAGCCTATAATCTGAAAGCCATGACTAAAAAATACGATTTCCTTGTGATAGGATCGGGCATTGCCGGTATGAGTTTCGCCCTCAAGGTGGCGAACAAAGGCAAGGTGGCCCTCGTGTGCAAATCCACTCTCGACGAAGCCAATACGGCTCTTGCGCAGGGTGGTGTGGCCTCGGTGACGAATCTCGAGGTCGACGATTTTGAGAAACATATCCACGACACAATGGTGGCCGGCGACTTCCTGAGCGACCCGGTGGCCGTCCGCAAGGTCGTTGAGGGCGCTCCGGGCCAGATCCGGCAGCTCATAGAATGGGGCGTGAATTTCGACAAGAAGGCCGACGGCTCGTTCGACCTCCATCGCGAGGGTGGCCATTCGGAGTTCCGAATTCTCCACCACGCCGACAATACGGGCTACGAGATTCAGCAAAGCCTGATCCGCGCGGTGCGCGAGCATCCCGAAATCGATGTGCTCGAAAACCATTTCGCCATCGAGATAATCACCCAGCACCATCTGGGCAAGGTAGTGACGCGGCGCACGCCCGACATAACCTGCTACGGCGCCTACATCCTCACGCCCGAGGGGCGCGTCGACAAGTATCTGGCCAAAGTAACACTTATGGCCACCGGCGGTTGCGGTGCCGTCTACCAGACCACCACCAACCCGCTTGTAGCCACCGGCGACGGCATAGCCATGGTATATCGCGCCAAGGGCACGGTGAAGGATATGGAGTTCATCCAGTTCCACCCCACGGCGCTCTTCCATCCGGGCGACCGCCCTTCGTTTCTCATCACCGAGGCGATGCGCGGCTACGGAGGAATTCTGCGCAACAAGCGCGGCGAGCGCTTCATGGAGCGCTACGACAAGCGCCTCGAGCTTGCTCCGCGCGACGTGGTGGCACGCGCCATCGACAGCGAGATGAAGCTCACGGGCGACGACCACGTATTTCTCGACGTCACCCACAAGGACCCCGAAGAGACGCGCCGCCATTTCCCCAACATCTACCAGAAATGCCTCTCGCTCGGTATCGACATAACCAAGGACTACATCCCCGTAGCTCCGGCGGCCCACTATCTCTGCGGCGGCATTAAGGTCGATACCAACGGCGAGTCGTCGATCAGCCATCTCTACGCTGTGGGCGAATGTTCGTGCACCGGTCTCCATGGCGGCAACCGTCTGGCCTCCAACTCGCTCATCGAGGCGGTGGTTTATGCCGATGCGGCTGCGCGTCATGCCTCCGAAGCCATCGCCCACATCTCGCTGCGCAACGACGTGCCCGACTGGAACGACGAGGGCACGCGCCACCCCGAAGAGATGGTGCTCATCACCCAGAGCATCCGCGAAGTAAACCAGATAATGGGTACCTACGTGGGCATCGTGCGCTCGAATCTCCGTCTTGACCGCGCATGGAACCGCCTCGACATCCTCTACGAGGAGACCGAGCGCCTTTTCAAGTGCTCGAAGGCCTCACGCGAGATATGCGAGCTGCGAAATATCATAAATGTGGGATACCTGATCATGCGTCAGGCCAAGGAGCGCCACGAGAGCCGCGGCCTACACTTCTCGCTCGACTATCCCCACCCCGCAGCGCCGCAGGAGCAGCAGTAAGGCGACGACGGCGGCGTCAGTCTTCAACCTGACGCATAGCCTTCTTGGGGCACTTGCGCACGCACTTTCCGCACTCTATGCAGAGCGAGTAGTCGATAACCGGATAGCCTTCGGCATTCTGCGAAATCGCCCCGACGGGGCATGCGGCTATCAGCGGACAAACGTGGTTATGTGGGCATGTATTCCTGTCGACCTGTATCATAAAAACCTTAATTTTTCCACAAATTTAGCTCATTGCCGCGGCATATCAAAAAGCCAATCAATTGCACTGACCTCAATGGCCCGAAAACCCTTCTACCGCCCGCTTCCCCGCAAGGGACAATTCTCGATTAATCGGTATGATCCGGATTAATCCCGATAAATCTCGATTTATCTCGAAGAAAAAAGGATGCAACCCGATTGGGGCTGCATCCTTTTTTATTGATTTTGGGAGGTAATCAGCGCTGGGGGTTGATGTCCTGAACCTCGATTTCGAATACGAGGGTCTGGTTCGGGCCGATGTTCTCGCCTGCACCGTCGAGGCCGTAAGCCTGGTCAGCGGGGATAACGACGGTCATCTTACCGCCCTTGCCGAGAAGGGTGAGGGCGCGCTTGAAGCCGGGAACAAAGCCTGCGGCACGCATGGGCTCAACCTTGCCTTCGTTGGTGTCGAAAACCTCGCCTTTCACGTTGGTGCCCTTGTACTGAACGGCCACCCAGTCGGTGGTCTTCACCATTGCGGAGGGATCGCCGGGATTCTCGATTTTGTAAGCGATGCCGCAGCTGTCCTTAACGTAGCCTTCCTTAAGAACTTTGTCCATATATTCCTGACCTTCCTTGAGGTTGGCCTTGGCCTCGTCGCTGTTGGCTATTTCCTCGTCGTGGCGAGCCTTCATGCGCACCTGGATTTCGGTCATGAACGCCTGGTAGCGGCCGTAGTATTCGGCCATCTCGCCTACGGAGTCGGCCATATATACTTTCTTGAAAGCGTCGAGAACCACCTTCTTGTCAACCGGAATCTTGGCCTCGTTGTTGATGCCGATTACGGGATTTACGAGCTGAAGACCCATCTGAAGACCCTGGAAATAGGCCATCTGGGTGGTGTCGGCATTGAGAACTGCCTCAAGACCTTTAAGGAAGGCCTCCTTGCTGAATTTCTCGGCCTGCTCGGGATTCATTTCCTTCATGCGGTTGAGCTGCATGGCGCTGTTAGCACCGGCGAATTCGCCGAGAGCCTGAGCCACGGAATCGCCGAAAGCCTTGTCGGCCTCGGATGCGCTGTTCGCACCCTTGTTGCAAGAGGAGAAGCCGCCCACGAGAGCGAGGGCAACTCCGAATGTCACAATGATTTTTTTCATTTCAAATTGATTATGGTTTGTTGTTTCTAAGTTTCATTACGATACGCCGGAATCCTTTTTTACGGCCTCACAACATCGAGCAGACGGATTGTGAAGTCAAGCACCGCGCCGGGAGGAATCACGCCTGCCGCTCCCTTGTCGCCGTAGCCCAGAGCCGCCGGGATTATGATACGGTATTCGCCACCGGCCTTCATCATTTTGAGCCCTTCGGTGAAGCCGGGCACGAGGTTGGCCACCGGGAACTGCACAGGGCGCTCCGTGGAATCGAACACGGTGCCGTCGGAAAGGCGCCCCGCGTAAGTCACGCTCACGCGGTCGGCATCGGTGGGAGTAGCCCCCTCACCCTCGGTGATCACCTCGAAGAGGAGTCCCGAAGGAGTTTCGATTACCCCTTCGCGCGCCCGCTGGTCGGCCAGATAGTCGGCCTGCGACTGCGGCGAGAGCGGTTCGGGTTCAGGCACAAGGCGCTGCATATAGCTTTGCAGGAAAGCGTCGGCGCTTTTCACGTCGAAGCCCATTGCCGAGCCTGTGAGGGCGGAGCCAAGCTGAGCGCAGAAAGCGGCGTTGGTGATGGGAAACCCCATCTGCTGCATCTGCTCCACGCGGTCGAGCATGGCCATGCCGGATCGGACACCAAGATAATAGGGCGCGTCGACATTCTTGATGTCGAATGCGTGGGCCACGCCGCGCATATATTCGGCAATGCTGTCGGGCGTAGCGGTGAAGCTTTTCTGGATTTCCGGTTTCAGATACTGAGCCATTGCCGTGGCGAAGGCCGCGGCTACTGAATCGGCTGTTGCGGCGGAAACTTCGGGCGCAGGTTCGGCGGCTGCCACGCGCACGGGAATGCACGTCGCTGCCGCGGCCAAGAGGGTCGCGGCAGAAACGCCTATACGGTGTAGCGTATTGGAGAGCATTGGTTTTACGGACTTTACTTGCCGATTACCTTGAGAAGCTCGACGTCGAAAATCAGCGTGGCGTTCGGGCCGATGGGGCTGCCGGGAGCGCCGTTGGGGCCGTAAGCGAGATTCGAAGGGATGAAAAGGCGCCATTTCGAGCCGGCCTTCATGAGCTGAAGAGCCTCAACCCATCCGGGAATCACCTGCGTCACGCCGAAAGTAGCGGGCATACCGCGGTCAACGCTCGAATCGAACACTGTGCCGTCGATAAGCTTGCCGGTATAGTGCACCTCAACCTGATCGTTGGCCTCGGGGCGCGGTCCGTCGCCCTCGGTAAGAACTTCATACTGCAGGCCGGAGGGGGTGGTCTTCACCTCGACGCGCTTGCCGTTTTCTGCGAGGAAGGCCTCGCCGGCTGCGGCGTTTGCCTTCCCGAGCTCTTCGGCGGCGGCACGCTGCTTCTTCTCCATCTCGGTGAAATATGCCTGAATCTCTGCCTTGGCCTCGTCGTAGCTCATCTTGGGTGTGGAGCCGTAGAACACGGCAGCCACGCCGTCGGCAAAGTCCTGAACGTTGATTTCGGTGATGCCGGAGGCACGGAAATTATTGCCCATGCTGAGACCGAGCGCGTAGCTTATGCGGTCGAGGGATTTGTTTTCGTTGTTGTCCATCGTTTGGTTGTTAGTTGTTTGCAATTTAGGTATGTATAGATGTAAACGCCTAAAAGCGTTGCAAAGTTAGGCAAATACTGCCAACAATATCCAGCACCCTATAATAATATCTGTTAAATTCGGGCGGATGAAGATATAAAGCGGCGACTACCTGAGCCATGCCGTGGGATTTTCCTTGACTCGCTGATTGCGGATTTCGAAGTGAAGAACCGAGCGGTTGGCGTCGGCCGTATCGGTGAATACCGTGCCGATGGCCTGACCGGCCTTCACTTTCTGGCCGTTGCTCACGGAGATTGCGCCGAGATTGGCGTAGACCGTCATATACCGGCCGTGGCGTATTACCACGACGGTATTGTAGCCGTCGGGGCGGAACACGGCCGACACTTCGCCGTCGAACACCGAGCGCACCGTGGCGCCGGGCTCCGTCTGCATATCTATGCCCGAGTTGTTGGTCTCCACATGGGGAAGCGTCGGGTGCTTCTGGCGTCCGAATCCCTTCACGATGGTATATCGGCCGCTCACGGGGTAAGGCAGGCGTCCACGAGCCTTCTCGAAGTCGGAACCGAGATCGGCCTCGACGGCAGTAGCGGCGATTCCGCTCGCGCCGGTGGCTACAGGTGCTGCCAGTCGCGTTGCGGCGGCTTCGGTGGTCGACGACGACGAGGCCGGGAGCGCAGCGCCTCCCATATTGTTCTTCCCCTTGTGTTTCACAGGCTTGCCGGCACGGGCTTTGGCCTGGGCGGCCTGCTTGTCGGCCTCGGCCTGACGTTTTGCCGCTTCGCGCTCGGCCTTTACGCGTTCCTGTTCGGCCTTTTTGGCGGCGGCACGCTCCTGTTTGGCCTTCTTTTCAGCAAGCTTGCGCTGCTCCTTGTCGGCTTCGGCGGCAGCCTTGCGCTCTGCTTCGGCAGCACGCGCCTGAGCTGCTTTCTCCGCCTCCTTGGCTTTCTGAGCCTCGCGTGCGGCGGCCCGGGCCTTTTCAGCTTCCACGGCGGCGAGCCGTTCCGACTCGGCCTTTTCAGCGGCCTCGCGCTCAGCCTCGGCTTTTGCTGCTGCCTCAGCTTCAGCCTTGCGGCGCGCTTCGGCGGCAGCTTTTCGTTCGGCAGCCTCCTTCTCGCGGCGGATTCGCTCCTGGCGAGCTGCCTCCTCGGCAATGATGCGGTCGAGCTCGGCGTCGAGGGCACGGGCCTCGCGCTGACGGCGGTCCATTATTGCGTTCAGCTCGGCTCCCTCGGATTTGAGGCGGTCGACGAGCGTAGATGTCTCCCCTTGTTTCTTCACCAGAAGAGCCTTCTGGCCGTTGAGCTGCCCGAGCGTAGCCGAGGCCGACTCGCGCAGACCTGACAGGGCCGTCTTGCGCTTGTCGATGTCGGAGCGCAGCGTGGTGATTTCCGACGAACGGCGCTTGCGCCATTTAGAGAACTGCTTGAGCGAACGCATGCGCCGGTAGGCCTGGCTGAACGATTCGGAGGAGAAAATGAAGGCCAGCGCACCTTTCTGCTGGCGGGCGCTCTGGGTTTTACGCACGGCGCGTACATAACGGTCGGTAATGGCCTTCAGTCGCGTATCGAGTGCCTGGATGGAGTCTGTGGCCGAGCCGATGGCGCGGTTTATGGAGTCGATGTTGTGGCTGAGCGTGCCGATATTCACGTTGCAGTTGGCGATTTCTCCCTCAAGAAGATTGAGCTGGTTGAGGCGCTGCTCGGTCTCCTTGGTGTTGAGATTGAGCTTACGGCGCGTCTCACGCAGAGCCGCGGTATTCTGCTCACGCGCCTTCTTGATTTCGGCGGCTGTGCGCGGTTTTGTCTGCTTCCCCTTTCCCGCACTCTGTTTTCCCTTAGTTTTTCCGGCAGATGTGCTTTTTTTCTTGTTGGCCGATGGGGCGGAAGTAGTCTTTTTCTTCTTTTTCGACGAGGTATTCTTCTTACCTCCCTTCGAGGCGGTCTGTTCGGTGGGAGCCGCAAGGGCGGAATCGCTTCCGGAGAGTATGGAGACGCCTGAGAGTATGACGATTACTGATAGAAATGCTGCAAGCTTTTTCTTCATTGCGGAGATGTGTGGTCTGTGATGGGAGGTATCGACTGGTATTCAGAGGGGAATAGGGGATTCAGAACGACTGCAGCAGCTTCAGAAGCTGCTCTGTAGCCATACGCGTATATCCTTTCGGAGTAGTCCACTGCTGGGTTACTCCGCGGTTCCATTTGGCCGACTGGAGATTCCACGTTAGCGAAAGGTCGACCGGCTTCCCCTTCATGGTCTGCATGGCTGCCACGGAACTTACCGCCCCGGCGGGAGTGGAATAATATGTAGCGTAGTTGATTACGACAGCGGTCGATTCGCCGATGGTAACGGACGCCGCTGCCAGACAGTCGGCGGAATTGTCGAGGATGAATCCGTAGTTGAAGTCCTGCGGCTCGGCGGCCGGAAGCATCATCAGCCCTTCGGGCGAGGGAATCATGCGGATGGCGCCCGACGATGCCGGCGTGAGCGTTCCGCCCGACTTGCCGGTGAGGAAGGCGCGCCCCAGGAGCATGTCCTGGAAGTTGCCGATAGTCACGTCGTTGCTCCCCAGAAAGCGCTGGAGGCTCTCCGAGAGGTAGCGTTTGTGGTATTTGTCGACGGCATGGACGGAATCGTTGTCAAGCCATACCTTCGCCACCTCGAATCCGAGCATCCGCACGGAGAATAGCACCCATTGGTTGTGTTTCATAGTGCACTGGGCCGTGACGCTGAATGCCTTCGGCCGTGTAATCGACAGCCGGACGGGGAGAGCCACGTCGTCCCAGTCGGCATACGATGCCGTCAGCGAGTCGAAGCGCACGGCGGGAGCCACTTGCGCGAGCGCGCCGACCGAGGCACCGGTAGAGGTATATGCGGGAGCCTTCTTCACGGTGCTGCAGCCCGATGCAAGGAGGATCAGCACAGCCCCCAGCGGCATAAGCAGCCGGGAGCGGAGGAGGCGGTTTATTGCAAGGTTATTCATAATAATGCGTGCGGTTCTTCACTTTTTTGCGAAGCAGGGCGTTGTCAGGGTCGAGTTTAAGGGCTTCCGTCCATAGACGGATAGCCTCGTCCGGGTCGCCGTTCATATAATATATGTCGCCGGCATGATGGAGCACGTCGGCCTGCGGATTGTCAGCCTCTAAAACGAGTGCCTTGTCTATAATCTCGCGGGCCTTGGTGTAGTTTTTCTGCTTGAAGAGCACCCAGGCATAGGTGTCGAGAGCCGTGTCGTTTTCGGGATTGTTGCGCACGGTTATGGCACTCATGCGCTCTGCCCGGTCGAGGTCTATCCCCTCCTCGGCCATGAAGTAGGCGCAGTTGTTCAGCGCGAGCATATTCTCGGGATTGTAGTCGAGGGCACGGCCGTAGTAGACGAAGGCCGAATCCTTCGCACCGGCCTTGTAAAGCTCGTCGCCTATGGAGCAGAGGATGTTGGAGCGCAGGTCGGTGTCGGCCTCGGGCGCGGCGCGCAGAGCGCTGTGAAGGGAATCGACCGCCTCAGCTCCGCGGCCGAGCATCCCCAGTGAGTTGGCCGCGTAGAATTTCAGCAGCGGGTCGGCGGGAAGGTAATGGATTCCCCTCCGGGCTATTTCAAGAGCCTTCTCGTAGTTTCCGGCCTGGCCGTAGAGTCCGGAAGTTGACTTCCAGCGGTCGGAATTCGAGGGATTGAGGTCGAGGGCATATTCCTGCTGTTCGGCGGCCGCCTTGGTATTGTCGACGGCTATGAGATAGGAAGAGAAGAGGTCGCGGATGGACGTCTCGTGGGGATGGCTGATAAGCAGCGTGTCGAAAAGCGCCTCGATTCGAGGCCGCTGAATAGTGTCGGCAATTACCTGCCGGATATAGCCGGAAAGCATCTGCAGCTTCACGTCGAGGTCCAGACCGTCCTGACGCACGGCTTCCACCACCTCGCGGTCGTAAGCTATGGAATCGCCGGTGGCTCGGTAGAACTCTGCACGCTTATAGTACGGCAGACCGTTGGATGGGTCGATTTCGCATGCGGCGTTGTAGTATGCTATGGCCGAATCGGGGCGACCCAGAGCCATGAAGACGTCGCCGGCATAGATGGAATTTGGTACGCTTGCCTTCGACGAGGCAAGCAGATGGTGGACTTCCGCAAGTGTGGCCGCAGTATCGTTCAGGGCTATCAGGGAGGCTACCTTGTGTGAACTCAGTCCGATGTCGGGTCCTTCGGCACGCTCTATGCGGTCGAGCACCTGGATAGCGCGCCGCAGATTGGCCGAGTCGCGGCTCTCGTGGAGAGCCTCGGCATATTTGAGCGCGACGGTAGGCTTCGACGGATTGAGCGAGTCGAGCGTCTGCCATACTCGGATGCTTTCCCTGTTGTTGCCCAACTGGTTGTTCACCATGCCGTAGAATATGGCATCGTAGTAGTTGTCGGGATGAGCGTTGAAATTATCGCGCATCATGGCATAGCCTTCGGCGGCCATGGTGGAGTCGGTCTGCCCCAGTGCCATCAGATAGTAGCCAAGGTAGAGCGACCCTTCGGTATCGGAGCGGTCGAGGTCGCGCGCTCGCGTCAGAAGCTCAAAATAGGCATCATCGTTGCCGAGAGCGTTCTGGCGCATGGCCTCCATATACACGTAGTCGGCCTTGCGGCGGTTGGCTTCAGCGCTCCAGTCGGCCTTTTTATGGCTGCGGCTCCCCTTGCCGTCGGCCATAAAGCCGGAGGCAACCACTGCCACGGCCATTGCCACGGCGAAAAGTCGGAAAAGTCGGTGGGCGGAGTTAATCATTTTCTGAAGTGATGAATGGAGTGGTCAATTGGTGCCGGTATGGCCGAACGCTCCGTCGCCACGCTCGGTCTGGTCGATGCGGTCGGTCGACTCCCAGTCCACGCGCGTGTAGCGTGTGATAACCATCTGGCATACGCGCTCGCCGTCGGCGATGGTGAAAGGCTCGTTGCTGAGATTCACCACAATTACGCCGATTTCGCCACGGTAGTCGCTGTCGACCGTTCCGGGGGTGTTCACCAGCGAGATGCCGTGCTTTATGGCCAGGCCGCTGCGCGGACGAATCTGGCATTCATAGCCGTGGGGAAGCTGCATGTAGAGCCCCGTCGGAATGAGCGCCCGCTCGAGCGGACCGAGTGTCACGGCACCGTCGGGCAGGAAGGCGCGCACGTCCATCCCCGCCGAACCGGGAGTGGCATACGCCGGAAGCGGATGATGCGACTTATTGATTATCTTGACCTTGATGGTTTCCATATCTTTAAAATTTAAATTTCGTAAGTGCTTTTCAAATTATAACACACAAACGACCCGAAATAACCTACGAAAGTAGCAAAAATATCGCGAACGTCCGCGCCCGCACATCAAATTACCCGATTTTTTATGCCTTTTTGGCATTTTCCACATCTGAAGAAGAAAATGTGATTGTTCTATAAAGGTTGGCCTTTCATTGATTCTAATTCGTCGGTCGCGACCGACGAATTGTTGACAAGAACGAATATTTGAAATAGCATATGTACCGAATTATACATAGTTAAAAATTCGTATTATCAGTTTCTTATATTTTTCCATAAACCGATTCATCAGCGCGCACGAAAAAATACCGCCATGAAACAAATATCCTGCCACTCGGTACAATTTCGAGCATTTACTAGTGCTAATCCGACCTGTCGTTTCATCCACACTTCGTCTGTCTGTTCCGCATTTACTATGAATAAATCTCTGAGCCTTCTCTCTGAACCTTTGTAAATTTCGCCGCAAAATTTCGGCACAACTTCACTTATTTAAAACTAATTTTGTAGATTTGCATAGCCGTGCTCCACGCGAGCGTGGCTGCTACATATCTGAAAGCGTTTTTTGCTTATCCTTTCAAGGAAAATCGCCAATTTTCAATACTACGAAGGTAAAGCAGTCGAAAAAGCGCTCATGCTTGTCGTATATCCGCTCCCATGTGTGGACTTTGATATCCGATAAAGCGTGGGAGTGGACTGTCTGTTTCGTAGTACGGCGTTTGGCGATGCCCCCTTGAAGACAGGCAGGAACATCATTCCACGCTTTTTTCGTATCACACTTAAAAGTCGGCTCCGGGAATGGGAACGACAGGATTAAAGCTATGAAAAAACTGCTAAGACATCTGCTGCTCATTTTTGCCGCGGCAGCAACTCTTCCGCTCGCCTCGTGTGGCGGCAATGGCGACGACCCCGACATCCCCCCGACCCCTACGACAGACTATAAAGTCGAGACCGGCACCACCGACTTCGACCTCTATCTTAGCATCGTGACAAAAGACTATGGCGGCATTCTCTTTTGCGAAATGGGAATGTGGCTCGATTGGATTACACCTCCTGCATCTCCCGACCCTGGAATGGGAGAAGCCAACGAATCATGGATAAGAGGCAGCTACCTCGGATTTTCACGCATAAACACAGGCCACTACGGTGAGAATCTGAAAATCGCCTGCGTGGGAAATGTATCATCATTAAATCAGATTAAGAAACTTCCGGCAGCCGACCAGTGGAGCGATTTCAAGCTGTTATACGAAAAAGGAGGCTATATTGTCGAAGGCACATACCGAGGCACACTCTATTACATAAGAATCTTCATCCCGCGAGCCAACTACGACGCCACCGGCAAACCCGTTGGCATCGACTACGAATGGCAGCAATTCATCCCCGAATAACTCACCAGCCAATCATCTCCGACTTTTCACTCCCTCGGTTGAATTGTCGCCAATATTAACGAAGCCACCGCCCCTTCCCGGCGGTGGCTTCCCTTTTCAGAATAACCGGGAAAATCCCCTCTAATCCTCAGCAGATAGCGCCTGCAAAGCCACCTGATGGTAGTCCTGTGGGAGGGCTTCAGCCCGACGCCTCTTCGGCTGCCATGCTTACCGCCGTATCTGTAGTTCATGGTTGATTCGGTCAATAGCAGTTGCCATTAGCGATTGGAATTAGCGATTGGAATCGGAGGGGGACTCATTCATGTGCGTTTACCGCAATAATCGGGGGATTTTCACGTTATATAGGCGGTAAAATACACTCATGAGAAATCTTTACAACAATATAGCTGACAAAACTTTAAGCATCCTCAGTCTCGGCAGGGCGCGCAAGGCGCTCGCCGCGGCGGCTCTGGCGCTGATGGCCCTGGCCTCGGCGCCGTCGGCATCGGCTCTTCCAGCCGATACCTATGCCGCAAGCTCGCGCCTGGCTTCGGGGAGATGGATCAAGGTGTCGGTAACGGGCTCGGGAATGCACAAGATTTCCGACGAATCGCTACGCGCCTGGGGGCTTAATCCCGCAAAAACAAAAATTTACGGATACGGAGCACGGCGTCTTCCCGAGGAACTTAATTCCGGCTATCTCGACGACCTTCCCCAGACTCCGTCGGAGTATGTGGGTGGCCGCGGACTATTTTTCTACGCTGAGGGGCCGCGCACATTCACGTTGCGCAACGGCAACTACGCCACGCCGGTCAACAACCCCTTCACCGATCTGGGCTATTATTACCTCTCCGACAGCGGTTCCGACCAGCGGCTCGCACCCGGAGAATCCGGCTCTGCCTACGCTCCGACCGAGCAGTCGCCCTCCACATTCTACGACCGAGCCGTCCATGAAGTCGATCTCTACTCACCCGGCAACGTGGGTTTCTTCCTGACAGGCGAAGACTTCCGCTATAAACCCGCACAGACCTTCACGCTCAACCTCTCCAACCCCGACGAATCGCAGCCGGCTCTCGTAGAGGTAAGTTTCGTGGCCCATACCGTCAACGCCGGCGGCCGTATATCAGTCGGGGTAAACGGCACGACGCTCCCGTCGACCGCATCCGACAACTTCACTCAGGTCACCGACGTGCATACCTTCGGACGTGAGATTCTTACCCGTAAGCAGGCTCAGTTCAAGGGGTCGCGCCTCAACGTGGAGATTCGCTTCAGCGCCTCCGGCAGCGTGACACGCGCAAATCTCAATTATATCTGCGTGAGCTACGCGCGCAAGCTCCAGCTCGGCTCGGGCAAATGCCTGAACTTCACCATCGCCAACGCGCGCCCCACTCTCGGCGGCGCATCCGACGCCACCCGCATCTGGGACGTCACCGACCCGCTCGAAGCCACTGCCGTGCGCCATCAGGTGTCGGGCGGTTTCGCCGGATGGCAGAGCAGCTACGCCGGGGCCACACGCCGATATGCCGCCTGGGAGCCCTCCGGCTCCTTCCCCTCGCCACAAATGGTCGAAGAGGTGGCCAGCCAGAATATCCACGCAAAGGATGTGCCCGACATGGTGATTTTCACCCCCGCGGAATGGCGCACGGAAGCCGAAAGGCTCGCACAGATGCACCGCACCGACGCCACCGACCCGCTTGACGTACTCGTGCTCACCCCGCGCCAGGTCTACAACGAATTCTCCTCGGGCTCGCCCGACGCCCAGGCATTCCGCAAGGTGCTGAAAATGTTCTACGACCGCGGGCAGTCTGCCCCCTCGGGCAAGCGCCTGCGCTACGCCATGTTTTTCAGCCGTCCGACCTTCGATCCCCGACTGAAGACCGAAGTAGTGCGCTCGCTCGGCTACACCATGCTCCCGGCATGGTTCTCCGACTCGGGCCTCAACGAGAACGACGCCTATACCACCGACGACATTTTCGGATTTCTCGAAGACGGCTCCGGCGTGAACCAGAGCCGCGACAAACTCAGCATAGCAGTGGGCCGTATCCCGGCCGTATCAATCGCCGAGGCCAAGGCCGCCGTCGACAAGATTGCCTACTACTCTTCCCGTCTGCCTAAAGGCAACTGGAAAAACAACCTGCTGATTCTCGCCGACGACCAGGACAACGGCGACCACATGACCCAGGCCAACACCATGGCAGCCGCTCTCGAAGGCTCAGATTCCGGCTCCGATATTTTCCTGCGCAAGGTCTATCTCGATGAATTCGAGCTTGTGGCCAACCGCTATCCGGAGGCAAAGACCCAGCTGTTCCGTCTGCTCGACGAGGGAGTGGCCTTCTGGAGCTTCCAGGGCCATGGCGCACCCACGTCGCTCACCCACGAGCAGGTGGTCACCTATCAGGAACTCAACTCCTTCGACCTACGCCACTGGCCCGTGATGTATGCCGCCACCTGCGATTTCATGAAATGGGACTCCCCCACCCGCAGCGGCGCCGAAATGCTTTTCAACAATCCCAACGGCGGCGTGATAGGTGCAATCAGCGCCACGCGCCCGGCCTATATCTCGCAAAACGGCGAACTCTCCGCCGCCGTGGGGCGCAATATGTTCACCCGCGACGACCGCGGCCTCATCGTGCCTCTCGGCGAGGGCTACCGCCTCTCGAAAAATGACTACCGTAACTCGGAAGGTACGCCCGTATCCAACGCCAACAAGCTGCGCTACGTATTGCTCGGCGACCCCGCCATGCGCATGATTTTCCCCTCCAACCGCATCGTGCTCGACGAAATGGGCGGACGCCCCGTCGTATCGCTCGACGCCGAGGAGGAGCCGGCCACCCTTATGGCCCGACAGACCACCACCGCCAAAGGCCGCGTGGTCGACCCCCTCACCGGAGCCACACTTACCGGATTCAACGGCACGCTCAGCGCCGTGCTCTACGACGCCGAGGAGTCGGTGACCACCCGCGGCAACGGCAAGGAAGGAACGCCCGTAACCTTCGACCGCCAGGGATCACGCCTCTTCGTAGGGAGCGCCAAAATCGTGAACGGTGAATTCACCATGCAGATCAACATGCCGGCCGAAGTGGCCGACAACTACCGCCGTGCGGCTTTCAACCTCTACGCCCAGGGCACCATTGCGAACAAGACCGCTGAAGCCGCATCGCTCTGCCGCGACTTCTATGTCTACGGTGAGGATGAAAACGCACGTCCCGACAATCAGCCCCCGGTGGTCGAGCAGATTTACCTCAACCACCCCTCGTTCGAGAACGGGCAGGAAGTAAATCCCAACCCCGTGCTGATTGCCCGCGTTTCCGACAATCTCGGCATAAACCTCAGTCAGGCCGGCGTGGGCCACGCCATGACTATCTCACTCGACCAGGGCGACAAGACTTTTGCCGACGTGGCCGACTTCTTCACCCCGTTTGCCGACGGACGTCCCGGGGGCACAATCGCCTATCCTCTGACCAATCTAAGCGAAGGATACCATTCGCTCACACTCCGGGTGTGGGACAACCAGCCCAATTCAGCCACAGCCACCGTGGAATGCTTCGTGAGCAACGCCGTGGCGCCCAACCTCTACGACGTCTATACGGAGACAAATCCCGTACAGGACGTAGCCAAATTCTACGTCACTCACGACCGCCCCGACCGCTCCGTCACCGTGACCATCGACGTCTACGACCTGATGGGCCGCCGCCTCTGGACAGCCACCGAATCGGGCCGTAGCGACATGTTCACCTCGATGGCGATAAGCTGGGACCTGCTCGACAGCGGCGGCCGACGCGTGCCGCGCGGAATCTACGTGTACCGCGCCACAATCACCGACGCCGACAGCGGCGAGAAATCGTCGACGGCTTCGAAAAAACTCGCCGTAAAAGGCATCTGATTCCCTGCGGCATTCCGTCCCGCATCCTCCGGTTTCCTTATTACGGCGGAAGTTTGTAACTTTGCACTCCGTAAACCGACCACTGCCGCACATTTAGCGTCAAATTCCTATAATGACAGATTCGAAAAACGACCTCATACCCGAACCCTCGCTGAGGCGCATGCCTTGGTACCTTGCTTATGTGAGCATGCTGCGCGAGCGGCATGTCGACTACGTATCGTCCACACAGATTTCGCGAGAACTCAAAGTCGACTCCTCGCAGATAGCCAAGGACCTTTCGTTTCTCGACATCAAGGGAAAAACGCGCATAGGCTACGAGGTGAAGCTCCTCGAGCACAAGCTCGAGGAGTTTCTCGGCTTCCGGCGCCGCCACCGCGCAGTGATGGTCGGAGCAGGCTCGCTCGGCGGCGCGCTGATGCAGGATTCCGGACTTACGCGCTACGGACTGGAGATTGTGGCCGGTTTCGACGTCGACCCCGCGCTGGTGGGCTCCGTGAAACACGGTCTCCCCGTCTATCATATCGACTCGCTCACCGACGAGTGCCGCCGTCTGCGCGCCGGAATAGGCATCCTGGCCGTTCCACCCGAGCATGCCCAGACTATGGCCGACCGCCTTATCGAGGCGGGAGTGAAGGCTATCTGGAACTTCACGCCTTTCAGAATCTGCGCCCCTGAGGGTGTGGTGATTTCGAACACTTCGATCTATGCCCATCTCGCCGTGATGTACAACCGCATGGAGGCCGACGCAAACCGTTAGACCGACATATCCGCACTCCGACCGCCATGAAGATTATAGCTTTCAACCGCCCGGCTTCCCGATGGCCGCAATCGCTGGCCGATGCGCTCGCGGATTCCGACGTGCCCGACCCTTCGGCCATTCCGGCCACGCTTATCGCCGATTCGGCGGTGGTCAGACCCGCCACACCGCTCTTCGTGCCTGATTTCGCCACCGATGGCTGGACTCTGCGGCTGTATCCGGCAATCGTAATCGAACGGCTCGGGAAAAGCATCGAGCCGCGTTTCGCCGCGCGCTACACCTCTTCCTGGCGTATGGCCGCAAGGCTCATGCCGGCATCCCAGTCGGCCGACACCCCACTGCAAGGGATTTCCGCCGCTTTCGACGGCGCCATCGCCCTCGGGCCGGAAATCAGCGGTCGGCCCTCCTCCACGGCCGACATACGGCTGACACATCCCTCGCTCGACAGCGGAAGCATTGACCTCCACATCGATGCTGCCGACTTTCATATCGACGAAACAATAGCCCTTGCCAGCAGATTCATGACGCTGAAAACGGGCGACCTCATACTCCCCTGCTATCTTCCACCGGAAGTGGCACCAACCGTGGGCTCGCGCCTTACGGCCGACTCGGCCGACGGCACGCTGCTCTCGCTTAAAATCAGATAGGCCGATGCCTTACGAATCAACCGTTTACTTCTATCTTTGACCCGATGAACGCATATCGCCTCTTTTGCCGCCTTACGCGCATTGCCATGACCTTCGCCGCCGTTGCCGCCGTCGCATTCCAGGCAAACGCCTCGACGGCCGCTACCTCGCGCCTTGCCTCCGGCCGATGGGTTAAAATCAAGCTTACCGAGTCAGGCATACATCAGATTACTTTCGACCAGCTACGCCAATGGGGATTCTCCGACCCGGCAAAAGTCGGCATATTCGGCTTCCCCGCCGTAGAGCTCAGTTCATACCACCTCACAGCCGACCGTCTCAACGACCTTCCGGCCGTGCCCTGCCGTGTGGCCGACGACAAAATCATCTTCTTCGGTCTGGCCGACGTAAACCTCCAGGCTTTCAACGGCAACCTTCCCACCGGCTACGATACCGGCACATACACCTCCGTGTCACGCAACTATTACGCCGACTACGGTACATATTTCCTCACCGACTCCCAGCCCGCGCAGGAAATCGCCGCCATAGCCTACAGCGGACCCGACACCTCCGGCGGCGTCCCCTCCCAGGCCATCACCGAATCCAAGGCAATGAGCCTCTACGAGAAAGAAATTCAGAGCGAAAAGCACCTCGGCGCACGCCTCTGGGATGAACTGATTCCCGAAGGTTCAACCGCCACCTACCCCCTCGAAATGCCGGGCTTCAACCCCGACGGCGGTCAGGCCGAGATTCTGATGTATGTAGGCCACTGCGCCAGCAGCCAGTCGCAGTATGTCCCCATCACTCTTCCCAGCGGACATCTCGCCGCCAACAGCCTTTACCTCTCCAAGCAGAATTCCGCCGAGATGTGGCTCTACGGCCAGTCGCGCCTGCTCCACGACAACACCACCGACCATCCCATAGTGCGCGCCGACAACGACGTCTACCCACTGCAGTTCACCAACACGCTCCCCGGAGGCCGTCTCACCATCGACTATATCTCCACGCTCTATCCCACACGCAACGCCCTCGACGGCCGTTCCCAGGCCGTCTTCACCCTATCCGACCTCACCTCCTCGAGCCTTCTGGCATTCGAGGGAAACGAAGGCGAACCCCTCGAGGTATGGGATGTGACCACATCCACCGCTCCGCGTGCTTTCACCACCTCAGGGGTTGAAGGAACCGCTTCCGTAGTGGTGAGTTCCCCCGGAAGCTTCAGCACCTCCAACGCCTTCCCGCGCCAGTTTGCCCGTATCGCCGTGTTCAATCCTGAAAGCGAACTCCTCGAGGTGGAATTCGCCGGCGAGGTCGACAACCAGAATCTCCACGCCATGCCCGTGCCCGACATGGTTATTATCACTGCTTCGGAATTCCTCGACCAGGCCACCCGCCTGGCCGACATCCACCACGCCCACAACGGGTTCGACGTGGCCGTCGTGACTCAGGAGCAGGTTTACAACGAATTTTCATCAGGCACGCCTATGATTATGGCCCTGCGTTCGTTCGCCTCCTCGCTCTATAAGCGCGACCCCGCGAAATTCCGCTCAGTGCTCATAATCGGAGCCGCCCACTGGGACAACCGCTACATCACCGTCGACAACGCCGATGAATGCCGGCGCAACTACGTGCCGATGTTCCTCTGTGAGCGCGGCGACGCCGTAGGCTCATGGCCCCAGAGCTACAAGACCGACGCCTTCGTCGGAATGCTCGACTACAACAGCTCCACCCTCGACATGTTCAATACCGACATGAAGATTTCCGTAGGACGCATTCCCGCCATTTCGGCCAGCTATGTAGCCTCCTACATCGATAAGGTGGAGAAGTACCTCGCAAATCTCCCCTCTCCCGAAATATACAATACCGTGCTCGTAAGTTCCGACTGGGGCAACAGCAACGGCCATATGAAGCAGGCCGACGAACTCGCCACCGACGTCGAGGCCCTCGCCCCCGGCACGACCGCCATCAAGGCCCACAACTCAATCTATCCCTTTGTCAACAGCACGGCCGCCATGGTGACCGGCAAAATGACCGACGCCCTGACGCGCGGTATCGGCCTTTTCACCTTCAACGGCCATTCGCTCAGCACTTTCGCACTTGGCGCCGGCTCGCTCTGGGATGTTTCCAAAGTGGCTTCAACCAGCTATACGGTACCACCCTTCGTAATGTTCGCCACCTGCAACGGCATCGAGCCCTCGCAGACCTCACACTCGATTTCCGAAGCCATGCTCTCCGAACGCAACGGTGGCGCCATAGGCGTCATCGCAGCCTGCCGCTCGGTATTCATGAACTACAATCAGTATCTCGCACGCGAGGTCGTGGAAAAAGTCTACCTCAAGCGGCCGAATCCTACAACAGGCACGGTGATGATGGACGCCCACAACGGCCTTATCGACGACCTCAACCAGGGCACCACCCGCAACCGCGCCATGGCCAACCGCCTGGCCTACAATCTGTATGGTGACCCGGAAATTCCAATTATACAGCGCACCCACGGCGTGCGCCTCACCGCCGTAAACGACGTCGAAGTCGACCCTGACTCCGAGGTAGGCGTCAATGCCGACACCCCACTTCGCCTCGAAGGCGTCGTTGTCGACCTCAAGGGCAATGAAATAAAAGATTTCAACGGCACTCTCCACATCTCGCTCTACGATTCTCCGATTTCTTTCGATGTAATCAACGGGGACAAGACCGACCTGAGCCTGGGAGATTCATCCGTGCTCGACGAAGAGCTTCTCGTGGAGACGATGGCTACGGTGGAGGGCGGACGCTTTCACGCTGAATTCTTCGTCCCCTCGCCACGCTTCCAGTCCACCAACCGTCTGCAGTTCTACGCCCGCGCTGGCGAAACCATAGTGAGCGACGGCTGGAAAGGCCTCTCCGTACTTCAGCCCGAGGCTGCCTCACCCGACATCGAGGGGGCTGCAGCTCCCGTAATCAGCGCAATGTATGTCAATTCTCCGGATTTCTGTCAGGGCGACGTGATTCAGGGCCCCTCGGCCACACTCTATGCCAGCGTCGATGCCGATCCGTTCGGCCTCATAGCCCAGAGCAGTTCTGCCGGCCGGTCGGCCGCCGTGATAGTCGACGGAGGAACCCCCGTGCCATATGCACAATACAGCTTCTCGATAGCCCCCGACGGCTCCGGCTCGCTCGTTTTCCCGCTCAGCAACCTTACCGACGGCCATCATTCGGTAACTTTCCGCGTCAGCAACGCATCCGGCCTGACGGCGCGTTCGACAATCGATTTCACCGTCGTATCCCAGCCTCTTGAGGCAACCCTCTCGGTCGAAGAGTATCCCGTACGCGAATCCGCCACGATCAATCTTGACTGCAACGTCACCGACCCCGTGGAAGGCCACCTCGTGGTTAAGGACGCCCAGGGGCGCCCGGTTGTCCGCGTCGACAATCCATCCTTCCCCTACGTATGGAATCTCACCGATGCCGATGGCAACGCCGTAGCTGCCGGCCTCTACACTGTCGAAGCCTACATCCGCACCACCCGCCTCTACGGCGCGGCAAAGCCCATACAGCTCGTAGTCCACTATTGAACAAATTCTTAACCCACCATACTAACCAACAGATGTCAATCGACAATATCATAGCGCAGGGCGTGGCCCGCGCCGTCAAAGATCTTTATGGAGTGGAATGCGACCCCGCTTCCATCGTGCCCCAGACCACAAAGAAAGAATTCGAAGGCAACCTCACCATCGTGGTCTTCCCTTGGGTAAAAGCCGCCCGTAAAGCACCCGAAGCCGTTGGCGCCGAAATCGGGCAGTGGCTCGTCGACAACGAGCCGGCCGTAGACCGTTTCAACGTAATCAAAGGCTTCCTGAACCTCGTGATTGAGCCCACGTTCTGGAACTCCGTGCTCGCCCACGTGCTCTCCACGCCTCATTTCGGCACCGTCGAGCCCACCCCCGAATCGCCCCTGGTAATGGTGGAATACAGCTCCCCCAACACCAACAAGCCCCTCCACCTGGGCCATGTGCGCAACAACCTACTCGGCTACTCGCTCGCCGAAATCCTCAAGGCCTGCGGCAACCGCGTGGTCAAGACCAACATCGTCAACGACCGCGGCATCCACATCTGCAAGTCGATGCTCGCGTGGCAGAAATGGGGCGACGGCATAACTCCCGAGAAAGCCGGCAAGAAGGGCGACCACCTCATCGGCGATTTCTATGTGCTCTTCGATAAGCACTACAAGGCTGAAATCAAGCAGATTGCCGCTGAAAAGGGAATAAGTGAGGAAGAGGCCGCCGCGCTCTCGCCGCTCATGGCCGAGGCGCGCGAAATGCTCCGCCGCTGGGAAGCCAAAGATCCCCAAGTGCGCTCGCTCTGGGCGATGATGAACCAGTGGGTCTACGACGGCTTCGACCAGACCTACCGCCGCATGGGCGTCGACTTCGACAAAATCTACTACGAGAGCGACACCTACCTCGAAGGCAAGCAGAAAGTGCTCGAAGGCCTTGAGAAAGGTATCATGTTCCGCAAGGACGACGGCTCCGTATGGGCCGACCTCTCCGACGCCAGCCTCGACCAGAAGCTCCTACTGCGCAGCGACGGCACCTCTGTCTACATGACCCAGGACATCGGTACCGCCAAACTCCGCTTCCAGGACTACCCCATCGACCGCATGATCTACGTGGTCGGCAACGAGCAGAACTACCACTTCCAGGTTCTCTCGCTCCTGCTCGACCGTCTCGGCTTCCGCTGGGGCAAAGACCTCGTGCACTTCAGCTACGGCATGGTAGAACTCCCTGAAGGCAAGATGAAGAGCCGCGAAGGCACCGTAGTCGACGCCGACGACCTCATGGAGGAAATGGTGGAGGGCGCACGCCAGGTGAGCGGCGAGCTCGGCAAGCTCGACGGCCTCACTCCCGCCGAAATCTCCGAAATCTGCGAGACCGTGGGCCTCGGCGCCTTGAAATACTTCCTGCTGAAAGTCGACCCGCGCAAAAACATGCTCTTCAACCCCAAGGAATCCATCGACTTCAACGGCAACACCGGCCCCTTCATCCAGTACACCTACGCCCGTATCCGCTCCGTGCTCCGCAAAGCCCAGGACAAGCAGCTCACCTCTGTCGACTACTCGGCCGTTGTCCCCAACGAAAAGGAGATTGCCCTCATCCAGACCCTGGCCGACTTCCCCGCCACCGTTCAGGAAGCCGGGCGCAGCTTCTCGCCGGCCCTCATCGCCAACTACGCCTACGAACTCGTAAAGCAATACAACCAGTTCTACCACGACTACACTATCCTCGGCGAGACCGACCCGGCCGTGCGCTCCCTCCGCCTGGCCCTGTGCGAAGCCACCTCACGCGTGGTCCGCACCGCCATGTCGCTCCTGGGCATCCGCGTCCCCGAGCGCATGTAATCGTCCAAAGCCTCTCTAAGGTCCTTAAAGTCCCTAAGGTCTTTAAAGTCCTTAAGGTCGCTTGCGGTTATCTTCCCTGCGATTAAACTTTTGAGCGCTTTTCCGCTCTAATTTGTTATATTTGCATCCTGTTAACCGCAAAATAAAATCATTTTAAGCAATAAAATATGAACTACTTCTCCACCGACAACTTCCAGCAGCCACAGAGCCTCGACATGCGCGTTTCGGCTGTAATGAAGAGCGTCTACGTCAAGATGTTTCTCGGCCTGATTGTCACAGCCCTCGTGGCATGGCTCGTGGCTGCTACCGCCTCGTCCGACCATAGTTTCCTGGCCTATCTGGCTACCAACCGCTGGCTTTACTGGGGGCTCGCTCTCGTTGAACTCGGCCTCGTGCTCGCAATCTCGGCCGGGCTGCGCAAAATGAGCGCCGGAATGGCCACAGGCCTCTTCTTCCTCTTCGCCGTGGTAAACGGTCTGACGCTGTCGCTGATTTTCGTGGCCTATTCCCTCCCGTCGATTTTCAAGACATTCCTTATATGTGCCGGAGTTTTCGGGGCCATGAGCATCTACGGATACTTCACCACACGCGACCTTACGCGCATCGGATCGTTCCTCTACATGGCCCTGTTCGGACTGATTATCCTCGTGATAGTCAACATCTTCTGGGCCAATTCCACGCTCGACTGGATTGTTTCCTTCCTCGGCGTCGCAATCTTCATCGGAATCACCGCCTGGGATACCCAGACAATCAAACGCATGGCCATGGCCGACCCCACGATGGCCGACGGACGTCTGGCCACACTCGGAGCCCTCAATCTCTACCTCGATTTCATCAACCTCTTCCTCTACCTCCTCCGCTTCTTCGGCTCCAGCCGCGACTGATTGACTGAATACCACTACCCCCATACCCGCCCCGCCGGATGGCCATCATGCCTCCCGGCGGGGCGCACTCCATTCAGATTTGGAATGTGATATAGAAAGAAGGCCTATCAGAACGGTTCAGATGGTAGGAGTTTGAGGGTGAGGTCGACGGGAGTTGACTAAAGTCAATGACCGAGACCGAATATCCCTCAAACGACGACCCAGATGAGCCGTTATGATAAGCCTTCTATACAATAATCAGGCTTATTTTCAGTTATATATTGTGTGGGAATAAATATATCCAAATGGCCTATGAGCCTCCGTTCCCGCCACCCAATCCACACTCTTTCAGTCTGATTGACCATAAAATGAAAAGACTAATCCCGTATATTGTCCTGGTTGCCGCGGCCGCTTTCTGCGCGTTCAGCGCCGCGGCCGACGACATCAAGGAAGACTTCAACCCTATCGAGACGGGCGTCACATCGCTCAGTATCGCTCCCGATGCCCGTGGCGCAGCCATGGGCGACCTCGGCGCGGCCACCGACCCCGACGCCAACTCGCAATACTGGAACCCCTCGAAATACGCCTTCGCCTACTCGCAGGCTGCCGTCTCGCTGAGCTATACACCATGGCTCCGCAAACTCGTCAACGACATCTTTCTGGCCAACCTTGCAGGCTACTGGAAAATCGGCAGCAACGACAACCAGGCCATCTCCGCCTCGCTCCGCTACTTCTCGCTCGGCGAGGTGACGACCTCCAGCCCCGCCAATCAGGCCGCTTCCAGCATCAACCCCTACGAAATGGCTATCGACGTAGGCTACTCGCGCAAACTCTCCGAGAAATTCTCGATGGGTATCGTGTTCCGCTACATCTATTCCGACCTGGGCTATAACTCAACCTCCGACGTGGGCGACAACCAGACCGGCGCATCGGCCTTCTCCGCCGACATCTCCGGCTACTACACCACCTACCCCATCATCGGCCAGAACGAATGCCAGTTCTCCTGGGGCTTCGACATATCCAACATCGGTACCAAAGTGAGCTACGACCGCGGAGCCAATCCCGCGTTCCTCCCCACCAACCTCCGCCTCGGAACCATGTTCATGTTCCCCCTCGCCGACTACCACAACCTCGCCATCTCGCTCGACCTCAACAAGCTGCTCGTGCCCACCCGCCCGCGCCAGAAGGACTATACGAAAGTCGTCGACGGCGTCGAAGTGCCCGACCAGGAAGAATGGCAGCGCGCCTATCAGGACTGGCAGGACATGTCGCCCATCTCCGGCATCTTCAAATCCTTCACCGACGCCCCCGGCGGCTTCAGCGAAGAGCTCAAGGAAATCAACTACTCGCTTGGCGCCGAATACAGCTACAACCAGCAATTCTTCGTGCGCGCCGGCTACTACCACGAGAGCCAGTGGAAAGGCAACCGCCAGTACTTCGGCTTCGGCGCCGGATTCTCGCTCAACGTAGTGCGCCTCGACGCATCCTACATGCTCGCCACCGCCCAGAGCTCCCCGCTCGACCAGACCCTCCGCTTCACGCTCACATTCGACATGGACGGAATCAAAAACCTCTTCTCGCGCAAATAAACCCGAACCACCACGCAGCATATGCCCCTCCCATTCCGCATCGGCAACGGCTTCGATGTCCATCGCCTCGTAGAGGGGCGCCCCTGCATCATCTGCGGCGTCGAAATCCCCTACGAGAAAGGGCTCCTCGGCCATAGCGATGCCGACGTGGCCCTCCATGCCCTCTCCGACGCCATCCTCGGAGCAGCCGCCCTGCGCGACATCGGCTACCACTTCCCCGACACCGACCCGCGCTACAGCGGCGCCGACTCCCGTCTACTTCTGCGCCAGTGCCTGCGCCTCGTCGGTGAAAAAGGCTACGCCGTAGCCAACGTCGACATCACCGTCATCGCCCAGGCCCCCAAAATGCTCCCCTACATCGAGCAGATGCGGGCCAACGTAGCCGCCGACCTCCGCATCCCCCTCGACTGCGTCTCCGTAAAAGCCACCACCACCGAGCACCTCGGCTTCACCGGCCGCTCCGAAGGCATCGCCTCCCTCGCCACCGCCCTCCTCACCCCCCTCCCTTGACCATCCCCGGCCGTCTCTATGCAGGTAAAATTTTTGTTCCTGCTCCGAGCTTTAGCGAGGTTTTCCCTAAAAGAGTTCTGGGGTTTTCCGAACCAACAATTTTCCGATAAAAATGTAGGGACGCACGGCTCGTGCGTCCGCGTTAACAACTGGAAATCAGGCTCTACATTCGGACGCACGGGCCGTGCGTCCCTACATTTCGGTGGTTCTGTGAGCGACCTTCAGCTCGCCGGTTCCGTCCGGATGGCGGGCGTCCTCGCCGTAAAAGCTTTTCTCCGCGCCTCTGGGCCTTTTGGTTCTTTTCGGCCTGTGAAAAGAACAGACGCCCCGCTATGGAAGCATGTTCAGCCATGCCCCGTAGCGGGACGTCGTATGTCTCGCCCTGAAAAAAGTTGACTCCAAACGAGTCAAAATATGATAAAATTTCA
>ENA-OZES01000302-OZES01000302.1-human-gut-metagenome-genome-assembly--contig:-NODE-302-length-31310-cov-5.292401_pt1 | contig 31310 bp, 30 predicted proteins | sample MGYA00245068_ERZ653609 | MGnify/ENA primary metagenome ERZ653609 (study PRJEB26926, sample SAMN06164898) | human gut metagenome | biome: ENVO:00009003; feature: ENVO:2100002; material: ENVO:00002003... | reverse complement strand
CTTCTAGCTTCGTCGGCAGCGTCAGATGTGTATAAGAGACAGACAATAATCAGTCCCTCAACCATTCTCCTCGCCGCTTCTTGATCAGCGGCGGTGGCACCGGCGGCCATATCTTCCCCGCGGTGGCCATCGCCAAGGCTATTCTGCGGCATAGCCCCGATGCAGAAATTCTGTTTGTAGGTGCCGAAGGGCGCATGGAGATGGAGCGTGTGCCCGCCGAGGGGTTCAGAATTGTAGGACTCCCTGTGGCCGGATTCGACCGCAAGCGTCTGTGGCGCAATTTCGCGGTGCTCATGAAGCTGTGGCGCAGCATGCGCAAGGCCAAAAAGATTCTGCGCGAATACAATCCCGACATGGCCATCGGAGTGGGCGGATATGCTTCCGGGCCTATGCTCAAGGCTGCCCAGAAGGCTGGTGTGCCCACCCTGCTGCAGGAGCAGAACTCCTACGCCGGAGTCACCAACAAGTTGCTCGCACCCAAGGCCAAGGCTATATGTGTGGCCTATGAGGGGATGGAGCGGTTTTTCCCTGCCGGCGCTATCACTCTCACCGGCAATCCGGTGCGCCCCTCATTGATTGAGCACAGCACTGATGCCGCTTCGGCACGGCTCAAGCTGGGTCTTGATCCCGACCGTCCGGTGCTGTTTGTCACCGGTGGCAGTCTCGGTGCACGCACCATCAACCGCAGTATCGGAGCCGCTCTTGACAGCATCACCGCCACCGGGGCGCAGATATTGTGGCAAACCGGCAAGCTATATGCAGAGGAGTGTGCCGCCCTGGCCAAAGACAAGACGGATGTCCACGCCATGCCGTTCGTTTCCGACATGGGGCTTGCCTATAGTGCGGCGTCGCTTGTGGTGGCGCGTGCAGGTGCGGGTACCATCAGCGAGCTTCAGTTGCTCGGCATTCCGGCAGTGCTCGTGCCGAGTCCCAATGTGGCGGAGGACCATCAGCGCAAAAATGCTCAGGCTCTTGTGGACCGCGATGCTGCCGTGATGGTGCTGGATTCCGATGCACCCGCGCAGCTTGGCGACACTGTGGTCAATCTACTTGGCGATGACTCCCGCCGCCGTTTGTTGGCCTCCAACATCCGAGGCATGGCTCTGCGTGGCAGTGACGATAAAATAGCAGATATTATTTTCAAAATCCTTGATAAGCAATGAATTTGAAACACAACATATATTTTCTCGGTGCCGGTGGAATAGGCATGGCCGCTCTGGAGCGGTATTTTCTCAACGCCGGATGCAAGGTTGGAGGGTATGACCGCACTCCCTCCGCGCTCACCGATGCTCTCGCAGCCGAGGGGGTGGACATCAATTTCGATGACAACGCTGCGGCCATCCCGGACTGTTTCCGTGACCCCGACACCACCCTTGTGGTATATACCCCGGCTGTGCCTGACAGCAATGGCCAGCTGCAATGGTTCCGCGCCAATGGGTTTGAGCCGGTGAAGCGTGCAAAGGTGCTGGGCATCATCACTTCGCAGCTCAAGGGGTTGTGCTTTGCCGGAACGCATGGCAAAACCACCACCTCCTCCATGGCCGCGCATATACTCCACAACACTCCGTGCGGGTGCAACGCTTTTCTGGGCGGGGTGCTGAGAAATTACAACACTAACTGTCTGCTATCTTCCGATTCGCCCTACGCTGTGATTGAGGCTGATGAGTACGACCGTTCGTTTCACCATCTGTCGCCTTTCGTGGCGGTGATCACCTCCATGGATCCCGACCATCTTGACATCTACGGCACTCCGGAAGCCTACCGGGAGAGTTTTGCGGTGTTCACTGAAAAGATTCTCCCCGGTGGCAAGCTGCTTGTGCACACAAGTTTGCCTCTCGAGCCGCGATGTGATGAGTCAGTGCAGATGTTCACCTACTCCCGCGACAACGGTGACTTTCATGCCGCCAACATCCGCCGGGGCAACGGCACCATAATATTCGATTTCGTGCATCCTGATGGCGTGGTTGCCGATCTGGAGCTCGGTGTGCCTGTGGAGGTGAATATCGAAAACTCCATCGCCGCGATGGCTGCGGTGTGGCTCTCCGGAGAGTTTGACCCGCAGATTGTGCGTGAGACCATGCGCTCGTTCCGCGGTCCCAAGCGCCGCTTTGAGTTCTGGCTCAAGGAGGAGAAAGATGGTGGCCATGTGGTGATAGACGACTATGCCCACCATCCCATGGAGTTGCAGCGCAGCATCGAGTCGGTGAAGGCTCTCTATCCCGACCGCCCGCTCACCGTAGCGTTCCAGCCCCATCTCTATAGCCGCACCCGCGATTTTGCTCCGGAGTTTGCAGAGGCATTGTCGTTGGCCGACAATGTGGTGCTTCTTGATATCTATCCGGCCCGCGAGTGCCCTATCCCCGGCGTGGATTCAAGCATAATTTTCAATGCCATCAGTTCGCCCCGGAAGTCACTGATTGACAAGCAGCAACTTGTTGACACCATTTCCGGCCTCAACCCCGGGCTTCTGCTCACTGTCGGTGCCGGAGATATATGCAACTTCCTGCCCGACATCGTGAAGGTATTATCCAATAAATAAACATCCCCATGAAGCGAACCACTATCTACACCGTTCTGTTTGTCGTCGGCGCATTACTGCTCGCGGCATATATGGTGGTGGCCTTGTGCTTTACTTCCAAGGCTGCCGGTGAGCGTGTGTGTGAAGGAGTGGTGATTACTGTCAACGACACTGCAAGGCTCCGGTTTGTGACTCCGCGCGAGGTGGCCCGCGACATTTACCCGCTCATCCGCAATGCCAAGGGGAGCCCCCTGCGCAGCATCAATATCGACAGCATTGAGAGAGTGCTCTCCGGCATTGACAAGATCGAGAGTGCTATGGTGGTGGTGGGCACCGACAATGTGGTGCATATCACTGTTGACCCCATGGAGCCGCTTGCAAGAGTGTTTGACTCCACCGGCAGATCGTACTATATCAACAAGGACGGCAAGCGTATATCAGCCTCGGCACGCTATTTTGTGGATGTGCCGGTGGTGCAGGGCGATTTCATTGACTCTGTGTTCAGTGCCCGCGAACTGCTGCCGCTTCTTGACTACATCCAGGCGGACTCACTCTGGAGCAGGGTGGTGACGATGGTGAAGGTGGATTCGCCCCGCGATGTGATGCTTGTGCCAAACATCCGCGGCCAGGTGATCAACTTTGGCTCGCCCGACAATTTCGACAGCAAGTTTGCACGCCTCAAAGAGATGTACACCCGTGTGCTTCCCGAACGTGGATGGAACTTCTACGACACCCTGTCGGTGAAATGGGCCGGGCAGGTAGTGGGCACACGCCGCCACAAAGAGCTGCCCAAGCAGGTGGTGAGCGACGATGAAGATGAAGAGGAGGTGGATGTGGCGACAATGCTCGCCGCCGAAGGCGTGGCCCCCGGCCAGGTGATTCCCGGCAAGAAGGCCAACAACGAAAAGCCTATCCCCGCCGCCCTCAAGCAGCACAACGACTCTACTTACATGACAAAACAAAAACAAAATTAGATATGGAAGAAAAGAATATAGTGGCCCTTGAAATAGGCAGCTCCAAAATCAAAGGAGCTGTGGGGCGTATTGACAGCCGCGGTGCTCTCATTGTGCACGCTGTGGAGGAAGAGCCGATTTGCGACCTCGTGCGCAACGGCGTGGTGAGCAATGTGGAGGAAGTGGCCCATGTGGCCGGACGCATTCTCGGACGGCTTGAGGCAAGGATGGCTCCGCGGAAAATCATATCGCTTTACCTTTCAATCGGTGGCCGCTCGCTCTGCTCCATGCGGTGTGATGTGGAGCGTCAGCTCCCTGATGAGATGGAGGTCACCGACCTGTTGCTGCGCCAACTCAAGAATGAGGCGGCTATGACAGATGTCAACGACCGTGTGCTGCTGGAGGTGATTCCCCGCGAATATATGGTGGACAAGGTGGTTGTGCCGCGCCCGCGTGGCACTTTCGGCCGCAATGTGCGCATGAATGCCAATATGCTCACATGCCGACCCCAGCTCAAGCGCAACCTTGACCGCATCGTGTCGGAAAAGCTGCAGCTAAAGGCCAACGGATATATCGTGCGTCATCGCGCCGAAGGCGACCTCGTGCTCACCGATGAGGAGAAACGCCTCGGATGTATGCTCGTGGATTTCGGTGCCGAAACCACCACTGTCAGCATCTACAAGAATGGCCGTATGCAATACCTTGCCACGCTTCCTCTTGGCTCGCGCAATATCACACGCGATATCACCAGGCTCAACTATCTCGAGGAGCAGGCTGAGGAGCTCAAGCGCGATGTGGGACACGCCATGGGGGGCATCACTCCCAATGTGTCAACCCCTTCGGGTGTAGATGCTCTCGCTGTCAACAACTATGTGAGCCACCGTGCAGGCGAGATTATAGCCAACATCAATGCACAGATAGGGTATGCCGGTCTGAAGGCTACCGACCTTCCCGCAGGCATCGTGCTGGTGGGTCGCGGTGCAAGACTCCGCGGGTTCAGCGAAAGGCTCGCTGCCGTCACCGGACTGAAGGTGCATGGTGGCAACATCGTGGTGCCGCAGGTGGTGATTTCCGACACCCGCATATCGCCCAGCGATGTGGTTGATGTGCTGTCGGTGCTCTACGCCGTGGCTCTCGCCGATGGTGAGGAATGTACCATCGAGCCTGCACCCCAGCCTGTGGAGCAGGAACCTGAACCGGAGGTGGAACAGCCCGTGCAGGAACAGCCCGTGCACACCGAGCCTGAACGGCCTGCCAAGAAAAAACGTTCCGGCCTGTTCAAATTCCGCAGCATCGGTGACCGTATCGAGCGACTGCTTGGCGAAACGGATGAGGACGAAGACGATGTGCTCATTGAAGACGAAGATTAACACTATAAAACATTGTAACTCCCATGGATCAAGATAAAGAACTCAACAATCTCGCCGATCAGATAACTACAGGCGACAACAATGAAAATTCCGACCAGGACATCATCAAAGTGATTGGTGTGGGTGGCGGTGGCTCCAACGCCATCAGCCACATGTTCAGGCAAGGTGTGGAGCATGTGATGTTTGTGGTGTGCAACACCGACCGTCAGGCACTCAAGAACTCTCCTGTGCCCACCAAGGTGCTTATCGGCAACGGCCTCGGTGCCGGCAACAAGCCAAAAGTGGCCGAGGAGGCTGCCGAAAAGGATATCGAGAAAATACGTGCTCTCTTTCAGGATAGCACCAAGATGGTGTTCATCACCGCCGGTATGGGAGGTGGTACCGGCACCGGCGCAGCTCCCATTGTGGCCCGCGAGGCAAAAGCCCGCGGTCTGCTCACCATAGGCATCGTCACAATCCCGTTTATATTCGAGGGCGACAAGAAAATCAACAAGGCTCTTGATGGCGTGGATGAGATGAGCAAATATGTGGACGCGCTGCTCGTAATCAACAACCAGCGTCTGGTGGAGATTTACGGTGACCTTGATTTCATCAACGCTTTTGCCAAGGCCGACGACACCCTCAGCACCGCAGCCCAGTCTATATCCGAGCTCATCACCGCCGACGGCTACATGAACCTCGATTTCCACGATGTGGATACCACACTGCGCAACGGCGGTGCCGCAATTATCTCTACCGGCTACGGCGAAGGCGAAAACCGTGTGACCATGGCCATCCAGGACGCTCTCCAGAGCCCGCTGCTCAAGAACCGCGACATCTACACCAGCAAAAAGCTGCTGTTCAACCTCTACATCAATCCGCAGGCCGAGCAGAAGTTCACCATGAACGAGATGCGCGACTTTGACGAGTTTGTGTCCGGCATATCCGATGTGGATGTGATATGGGGTGTGGCCTACGATGAATCGCTCGGCGACAAGGTGAAGGTGACTATCCTCGCATCCGGTTTCGACATCACCATCCGTGATGAGGAGAAAAGCATCCGCACTGCCGGACAGCGTCCCGCTCCCAAGCCCGTGGCTGCCGCACCCGCCGCACCCGGTCCTGACCGCATCGCCCGCGAGTATGGCGAAGCGCGCACAGCATATATTGTGCTCACTCCGCAGCAGATGGATGATGACGCCGTGATTGAGGTGCTGGATAAAACTCCCGCTTACAATCGTGACCGGAAAATCCTCGATAACCTCGGCAGCAAGCCCGGTGTGGCACCGATGCCGGCCCAGTCCAAGCCGCAGTCACAAGGCGGCATGAGCATCAGCTTCCTCAACGACTAACAAAAAAACATATAAATCCTATAAGACTTATAAATCCTATGAGTCTTATAGGATTTAGTAATCGCTGAAGAGGCGTGGCTTGATCACTATGCCCACGCGCACGGTGGAGTGGAACTCCTTGTAGGCCAGCAACCCTTCGCCATAGCCGTTGTAGTATTGGAGAAATAGACACTGGTTGTCGCGGTTGAACAGTCTGTAGCTCACCTCAAAGATAGTGTTGTAGTTGAGCTTCCATCCGCGCCGTTTCACCAATGTGATTCCGAAGCCCAGCCGATTGTTGAGCGTGGTGAAGTTCATACCTGTCTGGTATATGCCGCAGTAGTCAAGGATGTCGCGGTTGTTTTCACCATCCACTATCGGAATCCAAAATTTGCCGTGAATCACCAACCCTTGGTCAATCATGATGTTGGCTCCGAGCGACACCTTGTTCCACGAGCGGGAGGCGGCTCCGTCGCGGCCATTGCTCTCATGCTCCAGCATGAGGGTGAGCTTGCCGATAAACCGGTTTTTGACAAACAGCGGTTTGGCAAGTCCTATGCCGGGGTTGAAGTTGAGGTCGGTCATCGGCATCGATTTCTCCAGCACATTCCAAAACACCTTCTGGGAGTAGAACAGATACAGGTATGTGCCCCAAGGCAGTGTGGATTTGGTGAGCCTCTGAGCTATGGAGATTTGAAATTTCACATTGGAGTTCTCGCGGGTTGGTTTTGGCCCGACGGCGGTGCCGAACACAAAATAGTTGTCCTTGTACAGACCGAAATACGGCTGCTTGTCAAAATCGCGGCGCACACTGTCGGTGTCGATCACACCTTGCACTCCGGTGATTTGCGCTTGGGAAGCGTTAGTCGCCGCCAAGACCGCTATAATTGCTATTACTGTCCTTGCTATTGGGTTCACAGCCGCAAAGATACTCACTTTAGTTCATAATAGCGTGTTCGCAATGGGTAAAATGATTGTCCACGCCACCTTTTTTATCTACCTTTGTGCAAAATGTCAACTCTATGAACCGATTAATATCTGCTTTGGCTCTGTTGCTGCTGCTCGTCACCTCGGGATGCAGCAAGCAGCGGTTTTTCAAAATCAAGGGTGAAATCACCGGACTCGGTGCCCAAACTGTGTCAATGCTTTATTATGCCGGAGGCGGCTTGCAGCGTGCCACCGTATATGGCGATGGCGCGGGCGGTTTTGAAATCCGCGGCGAGAGCGCCAATCCCACTTTGGCCGTGCTCACTCTCGGCGACGGCACCGTGCTGGCCAACCTTGTGGTGGAGAATGGCAACAACCTGTCGCTCAAAGGGTCGCTGGAACATCCCATGGCCATTGCGGTGAAAGGGAGCGGGGTGTCGTCGGATATCGCCAAATGGCAGGCGCAGAACGAGATGCTGCTCCAGTCGGGCGATGCCGCTGCCATCAATGCCTGTGTCAAGGAGTTTGTGGAGCAGAACAAGGGGAGCCTTGCCGCCACCGCCGTTCTTGTCACTCATTTCCGCACTCCCGGCAACGAAATTTTGGCCGACTCCCTGATGACGATCATCAAGCCCGATTCGCGTCCCGGTGCAGTGGTGCAGAATTTCAGCTCAGTGCTCGCTCACCAGATTTCCTCTAAAACCCTCGCCACCGTCAAGCCGATGCTGCTCAGCGCCGTCACCGACTCGGCATACTATTTCGTACCAACCACCCACACTGTGTCGCTGATTTCATTTCTGCCCGACAAGCGTTTGTGCCGCGACTCTATTGTGCCGCTGTTGCGCTCCCTAAGGTCGCGTTACTCTGGCAAAAAACTTGAAATTATTGAAATCAGCAGCTCTCTTGACTCCACCCAGTGGCGTAGGAGCGTGAGTGCCGACAGTGCGAAATGGGTGCAGTCCTGGGCTCCGGCTTCTGTGTCGGGAGCGGCTGTCAGAGCTTTGTCTGTGCCGCAGGTGCCGTATTTCATCGTCACTGACAGTGCGGGCAACCAATTGCTGCGCACTCATTCTGTGAGCATAGCGGATAAGCTTGTACGAGAAAAACTTAAATGATATGTTGGTCAAGATATTCAGTGCTGCCGTCCAGGGTATAGATGCCATCCCCGTGACCATCGAGGTGGTGGCCGAGATCGGTTTTTCCTACACTATGGTGGGGTTGCCCGACACGGCTGTGAAAGAGAGCTACCAGCGCGTGCAGGCCGCCATGCAGCAGAGCGGTCTGGAGTTTCCGCGCCGGCGTCTGCTGATTAATCTCAGTCCCGCTGATGTGCGCAAGGAAGGTGCTTCCTACGACCTGCCGATAGCGGTGGGTGTGCTTGCATCCACAGGCAAGCTCCCGGTGGATGCACTCAAGGGGTATATGATTATGGGCGAGCTGAGTCTTGACGGGTCGGTGCTCCCCATCCGTGGTGCGCTCCCCATGTCCATCCTCGCCCGCGCCAAGGGGTGCAAGGGGATGATACTCCCCAAAGCCAACGCCACTGAGGCTGCCGTGGTCAACAATCTTGATGTGATAGGCGTGGAGTCGCTTTCAGAAGTGGTGCAGTTCCTTAGCGGTCAGATTGCTTTGGAGCCTACAGTGGTGGACACCCGTGCGGAGTTTGCCGCCGAAGCGGCAGCATTTGACTTTGACTTCAACGAGGTGAGGGGACAGGCCAATGTGAAGCGTGCTTTTGAGGTGGCCTGCGCCGGTGGTCACAATATTCTGCTCGTGGGCCCCCCGGGAGCGGGCAAATCAATGATGGCCAAACGATTGCCTTCCATTATGCCGCCTTTGACCCTTTCTGAAGCTTTGGAGACCACCAAGATACATTCCGTGGCCGGAAAACTGCCGCGTGGCTCGCGGCTGATGACACGCCGCCCGTTCCGTTCGCCCCACCACACCATTTCGCCGGTGGCACTTGTGGGCGGCGGCTCCAACCCTATGCCCGGCGAGATTTCGCTGGCTCACAACGGAGTGCTGTTTCTCGATGAATTTCCCGAATTTTCGCGCTCTGTGCTTGAGGTGATGCGCCAGCCGTTGGAGGACAGGCATATATCTGTGTCAAGGGCCAAATACACCATTGACTATCCCGCAGGCTTCATGCTCGTGGCTTCCATGAACCCATGTCCCTGCGGCTACTACAACCATCCCACCAAAGAATGTACATGCCCGCCGGGAGCGGTGCAGAGATATATGAGCCGCATCTCCGGCCCGCTGCTCGACCGCATCGATCTGCAGGTGGAGATACTCCCTGTGCCGTTTGATGAGCTGGCGTCAGCCCCGCAAGGCGAGCCGAGCGCCGCCATCCGCGAGCGGGTGATAAAGGCGCGAAACATCCAGCAGCAGCGATTTGCCGATGAGCCGGCAGTGCATTGCAACGCCCAGATGAACTCACGCCTGATGGCCACGCATTGTGTCCTTGACAAGGATTCAATGGCGATACTCAAAAAAGCGATGACGCGCTACGACATGAGTGCCCGTGCTTACGACCGCATCCTCAAAGTGGCCCGCACCATCGCCGACCTTGACAATTCCCCCTCCATCCTTCCCCACCACACCGCCGAGGCTGTGGGCTACCGCAATCTCGACCGCGCCTCCTGGGGTGTCTCCACCTCTCCGTTTCCAAGCGTCACACGGAGTTGAAGCTCTAAAATTTTCGCAGGACTTTGAAATGCTTAATTTGTGCTGATTTTTTAGGTATATGCAGTTTACTGAGATAGCGTTTGCGGTGTTTCTGACGGTGGTGTTCGTGCTCTACCGGCTGGTGTTGCGCCGGTGGGTGAGGGCGCAGAATATGCTGCTGCTCGCCGCGAGCTATCTGTTCTACGGATGGTGGGACTGGCGGTTCTTAGGGCTGATCATGCTCACCACTGCCACCACCTTTGTGTCCGCACGACTAGCCAACGGTCGCTATGGCCGGCTTGTGACGGCTTCCAATATCGTGCTCAATCTCGGCATACTGGTGGTGTTCAAATATCTCGATTTCTTCAGCTGCAATCTTCAACGGCTGTTCAGCCTTGTGGGGTGGAATCTCGACTGGTTCACAGTGGATGTGCTGCTGCCTGTAGGCATTTCGTTCTACACTTTTCAGGCCATAGCCTACTCTGTGGATGTTTACAAGCGCAGGGTGAAGGCATGCGCCGACCCTTTGGCGTTTGCCACTTTTATAGCATATTTTCCCCAGCTTGTGGCCGGACCCATCGAGCGTGCATCGCAGCTGTTGCCGCAGATTGAGGCTCCTCGCCGATGGGATGCGGCGTATGCCACCTCCGGGCTGCGGATGATTCTCTTCGGCGTGATGAAAAAAGTGTGCATCGCCGATATGCTGGCCATCTATGCCGACCGGCTTTATGAAGGCAATCTGCTCAACCCCGTGATGGCTCTTGCCGCCGGAGTGGTGTTCACCCTCGAGATATATTGCGACTTCTCGGCCTACAGCGAGATAGCGCGTGGTGTGTCGCGGCTGCTCGGCATTGAGCTTATGGCCAATTTCAGGTTCCCTTATTTTTCACGCAATATCATTGAGTTCTGGCGTCGCTGGCATATATCGCTGATGTGGTGGTTTCGCGACTATATCTACATCCCGCTCGGCGGTAGCCGCAGAGGGGCGTGGCGCACTGTGGCCAACACTGTATTGGTGTTTCTGCTCTCGGGGCTATGGCACGGTGCGGCGTGGAATTTCATTGCTTGGGGCGCGTATTGGGCGGTGGCCTATGTGGCGGGCAAAACCCTGCTGCATCTTACCGACTGCAAGCGGCAGATAGAGCGCGGCGACATACCATGGATGATGCCCACGTTTGGCGTGGTGGCGTTCGGGTTCTACCTGTTCCGGTGCTCCACATGGGCGCAGGTGTGGGCAGGATGCGTCAATGTGTGGGCCTATGCTGCAGCGTTCGGTGCTATGTGGGGTGCGGCATGGCTGCTGTGCCGCTACCGTATGGTGCGCCTGATGGGCTTGGTGGCTGCGGGCCTGGTGGTTGTGTGCGGAGTGTGGCTTGCAGGTGCCCGATGGTATCTGCTGCTCAAAGTGTGGTGGCTGGTTCCGGCTATGCTCGCGTTGTGGGTGGAATGGCGCAGCCGCAATGCCGACTATCCTCTCGCGGTGGTGAGCCGTAGCCGCACGAAAAGATTGTTGTTCTACTGGGTTTGTATTCTGTTGGTGCTCGTGAGCGAGCCTGTGGATATGACCTTTATATATTTCCAGTTCTGATGGGTACCGAGGAAAAGTCAATATTGCGGTTTATGCTCCGCGCCTTCCTGGTGGTCGGGGCTGCTGCGCTGCCGTTGGTGGCATGGTATCTGTGGGCTGACCCCTACAAGGTGCTCCGGCACTACGAATGTTATCTGCCCGACCCGGTGAGCAATCCGGTGCGCGTGGGCATCAACAAAGGGATGGTGACATTCGCCAACTATCTCGACCGCAAGGCCGAAGGGAGAAACTACAATGCCTTTATTTTCGGCTCGTCGGTGTCGTGCCTTTATGATGCGGACGAATGGGCGGCTCTGGCCGACAGCACCGGTGGGGCGCACCCTTATCATTTTGATTCATCGGGCGAAACATTGCTTTCCCTCGCCGACAAGGTGGAGTATCTTGGCAGCCACAATCAGCCTGTTGATTATGCTCTTGTGGTTCTTGATCCGCTCATCATGGCCAACGACAATGCTTCCGGACCGGCGCTGGTGAGCGCACCGCAGCTTCATAAGTCGCTATGGGAGAGAATCAGCTATCACTACACATTTTTCCGAGCTGCTACCAATGCCGATTTTTTCAAAAGCTGGATACCGTTCAAGCTCACCGGTAGAAAGTATGCCAACGGTCGCAATCTTGTGTTTGAGCCGCAGCCTATTGTCTATGACCCTGTCACAAATCAGGAAACGCTCCCGCAGTGGGATTCGCTCATAGTGAATCATCCCGGGAAGTTCTACGGGGAGTATCCGTTGGATGCGTGGCCTGACAAGGACACGGAGATGGCTCCGGTGCTGACTGCACCGAAGGCGGATGCCTTGCGCCGTGTGGCGGCGGTGTTTGACCGGTTGCACACCGATTACTATATCATCATAGGGCCCAACCGCCGCCGGGAAACGCTCAATTCCACAGATCTGAGACTGATGCAGCAGATATTCAGCAGCGAAAGGGTGCACGATTTCAGCGCGAGCATGAACCGCGGGCTGGAGTGTGACACATTGCTCTACGACAATGTGCATTACAGGCGCCCCTTTGCCTCCAGGCTTATGCGCCTCGTTTATCAGAGTGTCTTGCGGTAGGCGCTGCGGCGGCGGTGCAGCCTACGCTTGAAATACTGCCATTGCTTCTGCACACTTTCGTTATCCTCAAGCTCGAGGTTGCTCTCGGCATACTTGAACCCGTTGTTGATGAACGCGGGGATGAGGTCGGCGAAAATCATGGCGTTCACGCCACGCGACAGATACTCTTTCTTTACCGCTATCAGCAGCAGGTCCACGATTTCGTTCTTCTTCCCTTTGATTCCTTTGAGCAGATGGTACCATCCGGTGGGGAAAAGTTTGCCTCCGGATTTCTGCAAGGCATGCGAGAGCGAGGGCATCGATATACCCACAGCCACAAGCTGGTCGTTGCTGTCCACAATCACGCTCACACAGTCGAGGCGGATTACTCCGAGATACTGGTCGATGTAGTATTCAATCTGTGCCGGAGTGAGCGGGCAGTAGCCGTAGAGGTCGGCGTAGGCTTCGTTGATGAGGTTGAAGAGAGCCACTCCGTAGGTGTCCTTGAGTTTTTTGCGCGATGTGAATTTGATAGCGCGGAGGTTGTATTTGGTGGCCACGATATTGGCTATGCGCAGATATTTGTCGGGCACGGCATCGGGCACAGTCATGCGGTATTCCACCCAGTTGGCATCGGGGCGATACCCCAGCCGCTCGATATGGACGGGATAGTAGGGATGGTTGTAGATGGTGGCGATGGTGCCGAGCTCGTCAAATCCGAAGGTGAGCATCCCTTCGTGGTCCATGTCGGTGAACCCCATGGGCCCCACAATCTCGGTCATCCCTTTGGACCGGGCCCATTGCTCAACAGCGTTGAACAGAGCGTGGACCACCTCTGTGTCATCAACAAAATCCACCCAACCGAAGCGGGCCTCTTTGGCGCCTGTGAGTCCGTTGAGCTTGTGATTGACAATGCCCACGATGCGGCCCACTGGTTTGCCGTTGCGGTAGGCCATGAACGGCTGTGCCTCGCAAAATTCAAATGCGGGGTTTTTAGAGGGAAGGAAAGTATGGATTTCGTCAAGCACCAGAGGCGGCACATAGCAATCGTTGCCTTTGTAGAGCGAGATGCCGAAGTTGACAAATTTTTTCAAGGGGGTGTGCTTGAGGGGAACTGGCAGAATCTCTATTGCTGACTTACTTTCCATATTTTATTTTCTATAAACTGATGGTTTTGTGAATGAATGGGATGATGAGGCTAAGCGGCTGTTATCCGGGAGCTGAACCATAGCAGGGCACCGACCAGCACCACCAGAAATGCCACGATGGTGAGGTAGAACTTCCTCGTTGACCTGTGTGCTATGGCCATGCGGAGATGGTGCACGGAGCTGTAGCGCTGATGGGGGGAGGCGGCGCAGCATTTGTCGGCCACCTTGCGCAGATATACCGGGGCGTCGGGTACCTCGGCGAGCATCTCCTTGAGCACGGTTCCGAAGCTGTAGATATCATCGGCGGCATCGGTGGGCGACAGCTTCTCGCGCTGGTCAAATCCCACATCTATCAGTTTGAGGTTGCCGATGTTTTCGGTGAACACCACTGTTTCGGGCCGGATGGGGAAATGCACCACATGGTTACGCTGGATATAGTCAATGGCATCCACAAGGTTGTGGCACACCTGGTCAAGATGGTGCGCTGTGACCTTGTGCTCGGCGATAAGCTTGCGCAGCGAGTCACCATACACATCATCGGTGATGATGCACATCCCGAGTCCGGGCACCTCCTCATAGTCGTTGATCATCACTATGTTGGGGTGGGCAAGGTTGTAGCGCACATCAAACTCTTTTTCAATCATGGCCTCGAAGCGTGGATCGTTCTTGTAGGCCGGTTTGAGTGTTTTGAGCATCACCCATTTGCCGTATTTCTTGGCTGTGTACACATCATAATACTCCTCGTCCCATGCGGGCAGGAGCTCGATTTCGGTCCATTTCTGCGAAGCGTGGGCCGGAGTGGTGGCGGGTGTCTGTTGCGGTTGTGTCATTGCGGTTGGTGGAGTAGATAATGTATGTGTAAAGAACGCTAATACCGTTGGTATTCAAGTAGATTGTTGTAGTCAATATCAAGCAGCAGCATGGTGTTGTTGCTGATATACTGCACGGCGTATCTGAAATAGCCCTGCGATGAGTTGACATAGAGTGTGGTGCGGCCGTAGGCATCGTAGCTCGTGGTCCACGATATGGGCTGAGTGTACCAACCGCCGTTGTTGGCATAGAATCCGTAGTTGCCGGTGCCGTTCTGCCAGAAATCGAAAGTGGTGTACTCGTTGCGGTAGATAGGGGTGGAGTTGATTGACACCAATTCCCAGCTACCCACAAAATTCCAGTCCACTCCATATCCGGGGTCATAACCCGGATCGCCGAATCCGGGGCGGTCGGGGTCGCAGGACGAGAATGTGGCGGTGATTGCAAACAGTGCGATGCATGCCAGGAAAGTGTGTATATGCCTGAAGAAATTTTTCATAAGTAGAAATCCATTTGAATATATCGTGCAAATTTAAACATAATTTTTTCATTTGTGGTTATAATAAGGTAAAAGCATAGTAATTTTTGCTAATTTTGCCCCGATTGACAACAGATTGATGAACATTACCTCGATTGCACGTACATTGATGGCCTCCCGGGTGAAGGCTGCACAGCGTTGGGCTTCCTCCTTGGAGGAGGTGCAGCGTGCTGAGCTGCAGCGCATGATAGCCATGGCGCGCAACACCGAATGGGGTGTGGCGCACGGCTATAGGTCGATAGCGGGCTATGAGGAATATGTTGGCCGGGTCCCCGTCACCCCCTACGAGCAGTTGCGCCCGATGGTGATGAGGATGATTGCAGGCGAGAGCAATCTGCTGTGGCCCGGGAGGGTGAACCGCTACGCCCAATCGTCGGGCACCTCCGATGGCAAGAGCAAATATATACCTGTGAGCGATGAAGGATTGCGGTGCACCCACTACCGCGGTGCGTCGGATGTGGTGGCGCACTACCTGTATCAGCACCCCGACAGCCGTATGTTTTCCGGCAAGGGGTTCATACTCGGAGGCAGTTTTGCCAACGAGCTCGGGGGATTGCGCCACGGTGTGAGGGTAGGCGACCTGTCGGCACACTTGATAAGCCGGATTTCTCCGCTGGCCGAGCTGGTGCGCACTCCCTCGAAGTCCACCGCGCTGCTCGCCGACTGGAGCGTGAAGCTACCGCGCCTGGTGTCGGAATCAATCAAGGCCAATGTGACAAATATCTCCGGAGTGCCCAGCTGGTTCCTGACAGTGTTGCGCGGTGTGATGCAGGCTGCAGGAGCCACGGAGCTGCATGAGGTGTGGCCCCGGCTGGAGGTGTTTTTCCATGGCGGCATATCCTTCGCACCCTACCGTGAGCAGTATGATGCCATTATCGATCCGGCGAAGATGAGGTATATGGAAACATACAATGCCTCGGAAGGATTCTTCGCGCTTCAGGACAGCCCGGAGTCGCATGCCATGCTGCTGTTGCTGGATGCAGGTGTGTTCTACGAGTTTATCCCTACCGACTCTCCGGGGTTGGAGCCTGTGCCGGTGTGGGAGCTGGAGGCGGGGCGTACCTACGCCATGGTAATCACCACCTGCTCAGGATTGTGGCGCTATCCGCTCGGTGACACTGTGAAGGTGCACACCACCAATCCTGTGAGGATCACCATTGCCGGGCGCACCAAATGCTTCATCAACGCTTTCGGCGAGGAGGTGATGGTGCACAACACCGATGCCGCCCTCGCGCAGGCCTGCGCCGCCACCGGTGCCACAGTGAAGGATTACACCGCCGCTCCGGTGTTCACCGCCGCCAAAACCAAAGGGCGCCACGAATGGCTGATAGAGTTTGAACGGGAGCCGCTTGATTTGGAAGAGTTCGCCAACATCCTCGACCGCAGGCTGCAGGAAGTGAACTCCGACTATCAGGCCAAGCGCTCCGGCGGAATTTTTCTTGACAGGCTCAGCGTGGTCAAAGCTTCCCCGGGACTGTTTGAGCGGTGGCTCGCCGCTACCGGTAAGCTCGGCGGTCAGCGCAAGGTGCCACGCCTGGCCAACGACCGTCATATTATGGACCAAATGTTGAAAATGAACAAAAACATATAACCGAAACAAATGAAAAAAATCATCTCCCTCATGGCACTTTTGGCCATGGTGCTGTGTGTCAATGCGCAGCCACTCAACCGCGAGGCCATCGAAGAGGCCGTGAAGCAGAACTATACCCACTATCAGCAGCTCACCGAGCGGTTCATTGCCGGCGACCCTTCGCTCACCACCGATGAGGTGCGTATGGTGTATTACGGCTACAGATTCAACCCCCAGTTCCGCGCCAACGCCATGTATCCCGGCCTTCAGGAAGCTTTTGATGCCAACGACTATACCAAAACCCTCGATATGGCCCGCCTGGGACTGAGCGCCAATCCGGTGAGCCTGCCGCTGCTGTTCAAGGCGTTTGCCTGCTCGATGATGTCGCTCGATGCCGACACAAAGGCCAAGGCCAAGGTGTATCAAATCCGCATCAATCAGCTGTGTGACGTGATTTTCGAGTCGGGCAAAGGTGTGAGCAGCCATTCGCCCTACGTGGTGATCCGCAGCAGCGACATCGACCCGTTTGTCAAGAACTATCTCCAGCCCCAGGCGATTCTCGACCAGTCAACGCTCGGATCGCAGCTGGCGGTGAAGATGAAGCTCGAAGGTGTGCCCGACGAGGTGATTCTCTACTTCGATGTGTTCTGACCGAACTTTTGAGCTTTTTCCACGGTTAGATAAGAAACTGTAAGAACAGATATTATGAAAACATCATCCATCATTGCCTCGGCTATTGTGGCCGTCGGATTGCTTGCACTCGGATTGAGTGTGAGAAGCGGTTTGCGCACTTTCAACTGGGGTAGCCAGCGCACTGTGGAGGTGCGTGGCCTCGCCACCCGCGAAGTGAAGGCCGACAAAGTGACTTGGCCGATAGTGTTCAAAGCCACCGGAGATGAGCTCCCCGCTGTGTATGCTTCGGTCACCGCCACCAATGCCACCATTGTGAAGTTTTTGAAGGACAACGGTATAAGCGACTCGGAAATCTCTGTCTCCGCTCCGCAGGTCAATGACCTCCGCGCCGACCGCTACAACACCCAGCCTGTGCCGTACAACTATTCGGTGCAGAGCGTGGTGACAGTGAGTTCCGGGCAGGTGGACAAGGTGCGCGGACTTATCAACAGGCAGGGCGAATTGCTGAGCCGCGGCATCGCCATCCTTGCGAGTGACTATGCCAACCAGACTGTGTATGAATACACCGGTCTCAACTCCATCAAGCCCGAGATGATTGCCGAGGCCACACAAAATGCCCGCGAGGCTGCCAAGAAATTTGCAGATGACTCGCAGAGCGAGCTCGGCAAAATCAAGAGCGCCCGTCAGGGGCAGTTTACTATCGAGGACCGTGACAACTACACCCCCTATATCAAAGAGGTGAGGGTGGTGACATCATTAACCTATTTTCTTGAAGACTGATATGCTTACCGTAGGATCCACCATACCCGAATATCTGGGCACTGATGCCCAGGGTCAGCCCGTGAAGTCGAGTGACTTTGCCGGCCAAAAATTGATCATTTATTTCTACCCCAAGGACAACACCCCGGGGTGTACTGCCGAAGCGTGCTCGCTGGCCAACGGCTATGAGCAGCTTGCGACCCTTGGCTACACTGTGATAGGAATAAGCAAGGACTCTCCCGCGAGCCATCTGAAATTTGCCCGGAAATTTGAGCTCCCCTTCACATTGCTGAGCGACGAATCAACCCAGGTGAACCAGGCTTTCGGTGTGTGGCAGAAAAAGAAGATGGCGGGCCGCGAGTATATGGGCACCGTGCGCACCACCTTTGTCACTGATGCCGATCACCGCATCACCGATATCATCACCAAGGTCAACACCAAAGACGCCGCCAACCAGCTGCTCCAACTCCTCAAATAGACCGCTCCGGGAGAACCGTCGGTTGAAGTGCTTGTTGTAATAATACAACCGTTTCAACTGATGACTCATTGCTGTCGCATCATACATCTTATCGTTTGTTGGCTCCTTGTGCCGGTTACGGCGCATGGGGCCTATGATGATTGCGGATGCAGCGAAATGCGTGTTGCCCTCAAAACCAATCTGCTCCATGACCTGCTCCTGACCCCCGACCTTGGAGTGGAAGTGAGGCTCCCCGGCAATTTCTCTGCTTCGGCGGAGGGTGTGTGGGCCTGGTGGTCGGATGACAGCCGGCACCGATGATATCGTGTATTCCGTGTCATGTTCTATATATGATGCGAAAAGCGGTGTGAAGCTATGGCCTAACGCAAACTGACCATCAATAACAATGAGGAGATGGGTGCCATAGAGTTTGGAAATCCGAATGTTGACAGCTATGTCAATGTCGAATCCATATATGATTGACCGCTGACGGACCTGATTTTGTAGCAACAGAATAGCAACATAATACCTCTTTATGCGCTCTTTGCTGAAATTTATTTGGCAAAGGGCACATAAATGTATTACCTTTGCGTGTTGAAACACAAACTATAGAATATGGACATGTTTGACCGTATCAGCGCCGACATCAAGTCGGCCATGCTTGCCCGCGACAAAGTGCGTCTCGAGACCCTGCGCGGCATAAAAAAAGAGTTTCTTGAAGCGAAAACCGCCAAAGGCGCCGACGGAGATCTGTCGGACGACACGGCCATGAAGATACTTTCCAAAATGGCTAAGCAGCGTCGCGAAACTGCACAGATATATTCCGAACAGAACCGTCCCGAGCTCGCTGAGAATGAGCTGGCCGAGGCTTCCGTGATCGAAGAATATCTGCCTAAACCGCTCACCGACGCGGAGCTTACCGACGCGCTCAAAGCTATAATAGAGCGCGTGGGTGCCACCTCGCCCAAAGAGATGGGCAAGGTGATGGGCGTTGCCTCCAAGGAGCTCGCCGGCAAGGCTGATGGCAAGGCCATTTCGGCCAAAGTGCGCGAACTGCTCGCTATGTAACAACAAGAATGTTTCACTCCAATCATTAATATTTCCAATGCTCACACTTCAGCAAATCAAGGAAAATCCCCAACTCATCATAGAACGTTTGGCCGTGAAAGGGTTTGACGCTGCCGAGCCTGTCAACAATGTGCTCCAGCTCGATGGAGACCGTCGCAAACTCCAGCTCCAGAACGACACTCTCGCCGCTCAGCTCAACAAGCTTGCCGCTTCCATCGGTGCCCTCATGAAGCAGGGCAACAAGGAGGAGGCTCAGGTGGCAAAGGCTCAGGTGGCAGCCATCAAGGATGAGCAGAAAGCCATTGCCGACAAGCTGTCGGAAGCAGAAGATGCTATCCGCGATATCCTTCTCTCAGTGCCCAATGTTCCCTGTGCCATGGTGCCCGAAGGCACTTCCGCCGCCGACAATGTGGTGGAGAAAGAGGGCGGACCTATGCCCGAGCTTCCCGCCGATGCGCTCCCCCACTGGGATTTGTGCAAGAAATACAATATTATCGACTTCGACCTCGGTGTGAAAATCACCGGCGCCGGATTCCCGGTGTATATCGGCAAAGGTGCCCGTCTGCAGCGTGCCCTCATACAATTTTTCCTCAACAAGGCCAGCGATGCAGGATATCTTGAAATCCAGCCCCCCTACGTGGTCAACGAGGCTTCCGGCTACGGCACAGGCCAGCTCCCCGACAAAGAAGGTCAGATGTATTTCGTCAACGAGGACAAACTCTATCTCATCCCCACAGCTGAGGTGCCTGTGACCAACATCTATCGCGATGTGATCATCCCCGAAAGCGAGCTCCCCAAAAAGAATTGCGCCTACTCCGCATGCTTCCGCCGCGAGGCCGGCAGCTACGGCAAGGATGTGCGCGGTTTGAACCGTCTGCATCAGTTTGACAAGGTGGAGATTGTGCGCATCGAGCGTCCCGAGGACTCCTACGCCGCCCTCGAAGAGATGAAAAACCATGTGCAGGGGCTTCTGGAAGAGCTCGGTTTGCCCTGGCATATCCTCCGTCTGTGCGGTGGCGACATGAGCTTCACTTCTGCCATCACATTCGACTTCGAAGTGTTCTCCGCTGCCCAGAAACGTTGGCTCGAGGTTAGCTCCGTGAGCAACTTTGAGACATATCAGGCCAACCGTCTGAAATGCCGCTACCGTGGTGCTGACAAGAAAACCCGTCTCTGCCACACTCTCAACGGTTCCGCGCTGGCTTTGCCCCGCATTATGGCCGCCCTACTTGAAAACAATCAAACCCCGGAGGGTATCGTGGTGCCTGAATGTCTGCGTCCCTACACCGGATTCGATATCATCGATTGATGGATAAAAAAACTATATGGGATCTCGGGCGCGACACTGTTGAGCAGTATCGCGCCCGACCTAAATTGCCCGTCACCGTGGTGCTTGACAATGTACGCTCGCTAAACAATATTGGCGCTATATTCCGTACTTGCGACGCCCTGTGCGTGGAGCAGATTATGCTTTGCGGCATCACTGCCACTCCTCCATCGCCCGAAATTCACAAAACCGCTCTCGGTGCCGAGGACTCGGTGGTGTGGCAATATTTTCCCGACACCATGGAGTGCGTGGAGTATCTTCACGAACGTAACTACACGGTATGCGCTCTGGAGCAGGTGAAGGGGAGCGTGGATTTGCGGGAGTTCGCCCCCGCGCCGGGCGCAAGGTATGCCATCATAGCCGGGCACGAGGTCAACGGAGTGGCTCAGGATGTGGTCAATGAGTGCGATGTGTGTCTTGAGATACCGCAGTTCGGCACCAAACACTCGCTCAATGTATCCGTCAGCGCAGCCATCGCCATCTGGCACTTCTTCACCGCTCTTTCCCCCCGATCCTGACATCAGGCTCTGCTATTTCATATTACGAAACTTGCCGTTATCGGCAAGTTTCGCTATTTTTGCACCATATTCGTTATAAAAACTTGCCGATAGATGAAGTTTATATCAGTTAAAGAATGGGCAGAGCAGCATGGAGTTTCCGAGAGAACCGCCCGAAACTATTGTGCGCAGGGCAAACTTGAAGGTGCATATCTTGTCGGCAAGACATGGAACATTCCTGTTGATGCGGTTATTCCTCAACGGAAAAAGAAAGCTGAAAAGGTGACGCCACTGCTGGACATTCTGCGAGAACAGATGGAGGGGAGAGTTAAAGGCGGCATATACCATCGGATACAAATTGACCTCACATACAATTCCAACCATATTGAGGGAAGCCGTCTCACACACGACCAAACGAGATATATTTTTGAAACCAATACCATCGGTGTGGCCGGTGAGACATTAAATGTGGATGATATAATCGAGACTGCAAATCATTTTCGTGCAATCGATTATATTATCGCCAACACAATGGGTAAACTTACCGAGCAATATATCAAGCATCTGCATACGCTATTGAAGTCGGGAACATCTGATGAACGGAGAAGCTGGTTCAAGGTGGGCGATTACAAAAAATTGCCAAACGAAGTTGGCGGCAATGACACCGTTGCGCCTGAAGAAGTGGGTATGGAGATGAAATCATTGCTTAAGGAATACAACAGCCGAATAAGACCAACGTTTGAGGATATTATTGATTTTCACCAACGGTTTGAAGCTATACATCCGTTTCAGGATGGCAATGGTAGGGTCGGGAGACTGATAATGTTCCGCGAGCTTCTCAGGCATGGATATGTGCCGTTCATTATCACTGATGCACTCAAAATGTTTTATTACAACGGGCTACGCAACTGGCCTCACATTAAAGGTTATCTTATGGACACTTGTCTGACGGCTCAGGACACATTCAAGATTGTTCTTGACAAATTCAGAATCACAACCAAGACTGATACAAACAGCTGACGGTGAGTAATGGTATTGGGTCTTATCAAGAAATCTTCCGACAACGTGGAGGAAGCCTATACCAATTGAATTTAAAGGTATCATATATTTATTTGAGGTGAGTCAAAATCAAGGCGCATCCTCTTTGGTGTTGTCAGCAATAACTATATTTCTTATCTTTGCAGTGACCGGTCGGAGGACCGGCAATATTATTTATTAAGCGTATAAGCTTTGCCCATTCACTGAAAATCGCCAAAAATTCATTACTAACGGGACAAAGCAGTCTGAACTACGCTCATGCTTGTCGCACATCTACCACTCCCGATGGAGCTGGCTGATATATCGGCACGGCGTGGGAGTGGACTGTTTATCGTTAGTGCAAGGTGTTTGGCGATACCTCGGTGAATGTGGACAGCCTATCTTCCACGTTTTTTGTGTCATTCGTCATATCGTCAGACATGCTACATATCGGCCATAAAATACGACAGGTGATGGATTCGAAGCCCCGCTGCTGCACCGCCACTTGGCTCGCCCGACAGCTGAATTGCTGCCGGGAGAATGTGTATGACATATACCATCGGTCAAACATCGATGTGGAGTTGCTTCGCCGTCTTTCGATAATTCTCGAGCATGATTTCTTCAAGGATATCTCCGAGTCACTTCAAGATGATGTGTCAGACAAAACGACAGTTAAATAATATGCCACATACTGTGGTGATATATACCTCACTGTAGGGCAAATTGCCGATAATCAGTTTCATATCTTTGCGTTAATTTATCTATTAACCAATCATTGCAAATATGAAAAAGTTTATTTTCGCCCTGTGTGCGCTGTTCATGCTTGGCTCATACTTTAATGTGGAAACTGTCAGTGCCAAAGATTCTGAAGATGGTTTGTCAAAATCGGAATTGAAAGATTATAAGAAACTCAGCAAAACAAGAGCCAAGGAGCTTACAAAGGCCGGATGGGTTTGTGACGGTGAGTCAAGAACTCTGGAGGCCACACTGTTCGAGCATTACAAGAGAATGGCAGAGGAGGGATTGAAAGAACAAACAGGGGTTTGTGATAAAAGCAAAAAAAGGTCTATTGGTGTATCGCGTGCAATTTGGAATGCACAAACCAGTTACGTTTCAGAAATGAGTGCCGATATTAAAGGCCGTACAGGTTCAATTACCAATGTGGACGATGATATCGAGAGCGATAAATTCTATGAGGCTTTTGAAAAGTGCATGCGCGCGGATGTTTCGGGTTTGTTTGATGAACCGTCATATATTATAAGTCGTAAGAAAGGGAAAGATTACGAATTTAGGGTAGTATATCTGTATAACAAGGCTAAAGCTGCCGCCTTAAAGAAATCAGCTCTTGAAAATGCGGCTAAAGAAGTGCAGATGTCCAAAGCTGTGATGAATGAGATATCTAAATTTATCGAAGAGGGACAATCCGAATAATGAACGTAATATACAGTTTGTTCAAATCAACTCTATGCTTTGTTGTGGCGGCATTGTGTGCGTTGGCTGACTGTCAGGCCACAGAACCTGTATGGTTGAACCCTACTACTCGGGCAAGGCAGTTCCCGGCCGAAGACTACTATTTCGGCTCATGGACACAGAAGGTGTCAAAACGGAATGTTGACCAGGCTACTCGCGACGCCATAGAAGCAGCTCGCAATCAACTTGTGCGTTCCATCAACAGTGAAATTAATCTGTACACTTCCAGCCGGATTGAAATGTCCGATGGAGACAAGGGACATTCTGAGTCGGAGCAATTCTTGCAGACGGCTACCGAAAATTCATCGGCTCTGCTTGTGAATACTGTTTCTGAAACATATCTGCATCCCGATAAATCTATGGTGTCAGTGTTTATGTATATCAGCAAATCCGAATTGAATGAGTATAATATCAGCGAAGTTGAGAAATGTATTGTAGAGATTGAGGCCAAACTTGCATATATCAAGCAGATGTTCAACAGCGGAGAGAAAAAGCAAGCGCATGATGAATCGCTATTGCTTCAGGAGCGGCTTTCAAAATTGAATCTGCATCTTGATATGATTAACTGCATAGGTTTGGACAGAGCCAAATATTCCTCGCTCAGCACCTCTGTGACATCGCTGCGAAACAATTTGGATAGGTTCGTGTCGGAGTCTGACCAAGCCGTGAGAGTTTATGTTGATGCCAATGAGAAGATTGGCACGCGCAAGACGAACTTCATAACGGGAATGTTGAAGGAGGCTCTTACCGGCAATGGGTGTCAGATTGTTGATTCTTCCGATGATGCTGACTATCTGTTGGAACTGTCAGCCACTACGCGAGAGTCATCCAAAAGTTCGGGTGATGTGGTGTACGCTTTTGCTGATGTGGATGTTTCGTTGACAAATATCAGGCAGAATAAAAGACTCTATGAGTCTCAAATATCCAAGAAAGGCGGTGGCTTGAATTTTGAAAAGGCATCCCGAAAAGCTCTTGACAAGGCCGGGCAGGAATTGAAACAATCAATTATTGAAAAACTTAAATAGTATAGTTGCGTATGAACTTTATTTTAAGGCGCATAATTGTTATCTCTCTTTTGTTCACAGCGTTCAGTGCGTATGCTGATAGTGAAAAAATGAGGATTGCTATATTCGACCCCGTTATTTATGACAATAATTTGGGCGAGGGTGCTAAGGTCACCGTTCGCGAGATAATAGGTTCGTGGATGGTAAACAATGGTAATTTCACCATCCTTGAGCGATCAATGCTTCAAAAGGTCATGGAGGAACAGAAGTTTTCCAATAGTGATGCCGTTGATGAAACCCAGGCATCTGAACTTGGTAAGCTTGCCGGAGCCAGCAAAGTGATGCTTACGGTGATAAGCCGTGCCAATGACAAGGATTTGATAAGCATCAAATATATTGATGTGGAAACAGCCTCAGTCGAGCATCAGCAGATTAAGATTGTGAAATCGGAGGATGTATTCAACAAAATCAAACCAATGCTGGGCAAGATGTTCAAAGATTTGAAAGGCAATGGCAAATCGTCAAATAAGCTATTCAATTCGCTGCTCGACAAGTTAAAAAAATAAGCATACGGCTATACAACGACGAAGGCTGCGCGGGATATGCGCAGCCTTCGCTGTATCTGGAGATTGTGAGGTAATCAATCGCGGTTGCCGAAGAAGCGGAGCAGGTAGAGGAAGAGATTGATGAAGTCGAGATAGAGCGACAGGGCGCCGATGGTGGCGAGCTTGCCTACGGATGAGCCGGGTGCCTGCTGGGCCATGGTTTTGATCTGCTGGGTGTCCCAGGCGGTGAGGCCGATGAACAGGAGCACTCCGATGCCGGAGATTATCCAGTCGAGGCCGGAGCTTTTCAGGAATATATTGACCAGCGACACCACGATGAGGCCGATGAGCGCCATCACCAGGAAGGATCCCATCTTGGCAAGGTTTTGCGAGGTGAAGAATCCATATACGCTCATGGCTCCGAACACTCCGGCTGTGATGAAGAATGTTTTGGCTATGGAGTCGGGCGAATAGACCATGAATATGGGGAACAGCATCAAGCCGTTGACCACGGCAAACAGATAGAACAGTCCTGTGGCAGCTGCGCTGCTCAGGCGGTTGATGGCGCCTGTTATGCCTATCACGAGGCCTAATTCGGCTATGATGAGCAGCCACATGCTCCAGCTGTTGGTGATGAAAAAGTTGATTACTGAGGGTGAGGTCTGGCACCACAGGGCCACGAATGCGGTGACCAGCAGGCCGAGAAACATTTTGAAGTAAACGCGCTTCATCACCTGCGACACGCGGGTGTCCAGCGAGCGGGCTTGCTGCTCATACTGGGCGCGATTGAAATAGGGAGGATAGTTATTGTCCATTTTCTGATATTTTAATTTCCTTAATAACGCTATAACGCTTGAGAAATTACATTCGTTCCGGAACATTGATGCCCAGCAGACCCATGGCGCTCTTGATAGTGCGGGCCACACATTCCGACAATGCGAGGCGCAGGGCACGTGCCTGGGGGTCGCTCTCTTTGAGTATCGAGCAGTCGTGGTAGAACTGGTTGTACTCCTTGACCATGTCGTAGGCATAGTTGGCAATGAGGGCGGGGGAGTAGGTGCGTCCGGCTTCGGCCACCACGGAGGGGTAGTCGGCGAGGCGCTGTATGAGGGTAATCTCGCGCTCTCCCGGTTGTGCGGCGGTATAGTCGGCGGAGGTCAACATCCCCTGTTCGGCTGCTTTGCGGAGCACCGAGCGTATGCGTGCGTAGGTGTATTGGATGAACGGGCCGGTGTTGCCGTTGAAATCAATCGATTCCTTGGGGTTGAAGGTCATGTTTTTGCGCGGGTCAACCTTGAGCAGGAAATATTTCAAGGCTCCCATGCCCACGGTTTCGGATATTTCGGCTTTCTCGGATTCGGAGCATCCGTCGAGCTTGCCGAGCTCCTCGCTGACCGTCCGGGCTGTGCTCACCATCTCTTCCATGAGGTCGTCGGCGTCCACCACAGTGCCCTCGCGGCTCTTCATCTTTCCTTCGGGGAGTTCCACCATGCCGTAGGAGAAATGCACGAGATCCTTGCCCCATTTGAACCCGAGGCGGTCGAGCAGCAGCGACAGCACCTGGAAATGGTAGTTCTGCTCGTTGCCCACCACATATATCATTTTGTCGATGGGGTAGTCCTGATAGCGGAGTTTGGCGGTGCCTATGTCCTGAGTCATGTACACAGAAGTGCCGTCGCTGCGCAGCAGCAGCTTGTGGTCAAGGCCGGCATCAGTGAGATCGGCCCATACGGAGCCGTCTTCGCGCTTGTACATCAGCCCTTTTTCAAGTCCTTCCAGCACCTTTTCCTTTCCTTCAAGGTAGGTGTTGCTCTCGTAGTATATCTTGTCGAAGTTCACACCCATGCGCTCGTAGGTGGCATCAAAGCCGTCATACACCCATTGGTTCATCTTGGCCCACAAGGCTCTCACTTCCGGGTCTTTGGCCTCCCATGCGCGGAGCATGGCACGAGCTTCCTGCATCAGCGGCGATGCGGCGGCTGCTTCCTCCTCGCTCATTCCCTGTGCCTGCAGTTCTTTGAGCTCGGCTTTGTAATGCTTGTCAAACAGCACATAGAAATCGCCAATCAGATGGTCGCCCTTCTTGTTGCTCGATTCGGGGGTGGCGCCGTTGCCCCATTTCTGCCATGCGAGCATTGATTTGCAGATATGTATGCCGCGGTCGTTGACGATATTGGTTTTCACCACTTTGTTGCCGCAGGCGGCAAGTATCTGCGACAGTGAGTAGCCGAGCAATATGTTGCGCAGATGGCCAAGGTGGAGCGGCTTGTTGGTGTTGGGCGATGAGTATTCCACCATCACCAGGGGCGATTGGTCGGTAGGTTTCTGTATGCCCCATTCAGTGGTTTCCTGCACATGCTTGAGCACTGAGCTCCAGAACGATGGTTCAATCACAATGTTGAGAAACCCTTTTATCACATTGAAGCGGCTCACTGCCGGCTCGTTGTCCACTAGCCAGTTGCCAATCTCGGTGCCAACGGCTTCGGGCGACTTGCGTGCGGCTTTCACCCAAGGAAATGTTACTACTGTCAAGTTGCCTTCAAACTCTTTTTTGGTGGTTTGGAGCTGGATTTTGTCGGCCGGAGTTTCTACTCCGTAGAGCTCGCTCACGGCGCGGCTCACTGCCTGCGATATAATCTGGTCTATTGACATGGTTGTCGTGTTTTTTGTGTTCCTTTATATATAATGAGTGCAAAGATAACGCTTTTTGGCGAATTGGAGTGTATTGACATCAGCTCTACGCTCTCAAATGTTAAATTAGAACTAAAAATTGGGCGTATTTGTTAAGGATGTATTATTTTTGTGGGCTTATAAACACCCAATGAAAATTATGAACCACCGCTACCTGAAATCCATTCTGGCTCCCTTTGCGCTGATATGCGCTTTTTTCGCTGCCGCGGACATCCCTTCGGGCTACTATTCGTCAATCAACGGCAAAGCGGAGGCTGAGCTTAAAACTGCACTTTTCAATCTCATCAACCCCCACTCCCAGGTGTCGTCCTACACTGCTTTGCCCACCTATTTCCAGAAAACCGATGTGTATCCCAACTCCTCCCGATGGTGGGATATGTATTCCGATATCCCCCTCTACGCTCCCAGCTTCAACGGACTCAACCGTGAGCACTCTTTCCCCAAAAGCTGGTGGGGCGGCTCCACTACCATACCGGTGTATGTGGACCTGTTTCATCTCTACCCCTCAGAGCGCGATGCCAACACTGCCAAAAGCAATTATCCTCTGGGTAAGGTGGTGGACGGTGGCTCAAAGTTCAACAACACTGTATGCATGGTGGGACGCGGTGAGAACTCCGGCGGCGCTGCCTATGTGTTTGAGCCGTCCAACGAATATAAGGGCGACTTCGCACGCACCTATTTCTATGTGGTAACAGCCTACCAAAATCTCACCTGGAAATACACCTATATGGCTCAGAATGGCAACTATCCCACCCTCCAGCCCTGGGCGATTCAGCTGCTGCTCGAGTGGCACCGTCAGGATCCGGTGAGCGAGAAGGAGCAGCTCCGCAACGAGGCTGTGTACAAGATTCAGAACAACCGCAACCCGTTTATCGATCACCCCGAGCTGGTGGAATATATCTGGGGCAACAAGAAAGGACAGGTGTTCACCGATACCTCCGACCCTTCCACCGGCACTCCGACCCTCACCTCGCCGGTGCAGGGAATGGTGCTTGACTTCGGACAGGTAGCTCTTGGCAACTCCGCCACAGCACAGCTTTTCTTCAAAGGCGAGAAGCTCAAGGGATATTTTGAGTTCACTATCTACAATGGCGACTATACATTCTTCAAATCCTCTGCCTCCACCCTCAGCGCTGTGGCCGCCAACTCTACCAATGGCGCCTGGGTCACCATCACATACACTCCCACAGAGTTGGGACAGCACACATCCCGCTTCCTGGTGCAGGAAGGCGGTCTTGATGGTTCGCTCGGCATAGAGCTGCGTGGCGAATGCCTGGAGCGTCCCACGCTCTCCACTCTAACGGCTTCGGCTGCTTCTGACATCACCAAGCTGGGATACACCGCCAACTGGGATGTCCCCGCTGAGCCGGTGGATTTCTATGTTGTCACCCTCAAGCGCTACAAGGGCGCCGATGTGACCGTCGAGACCGTCGAGGCCGAAAATCCCGCATGGCCTATCGATGGATTTGAGGATTATGACTACGATGTGTACAGCGTTCAGAGCTCGCGTCTCGGTATTTTGTCCGCCCCCTCCAATGAAATAATTGTTTCGCAGCCGGCAGGCATTGACGCCGTGGGTGCCGAAGAGCCGTTTGCCGTTGAATCATATCCCGGATTGCTTCGCGTGCGGTGTGCCGGCGTGCAGTCGCAGATGACAGTATATGACCTCACAGGGCGCGTGGTGACAAGCGTTGATTCCGTATATGACGGATACGAGTTCACCCTCCCCGCAGGAGTGTATTTCGTCCGCACCGCCACCCACTTCTCACCCGTCAAGGTGATAGTGCGCTGACACTGCTGACTTCAACTTCTTTTGGCCTGCCGATATGCACTTTGGCAGGCCATTTTTGTATATTTTGCAACTGTTTGTGCAATATCCGGTGGCATTTTGCATATTTTTTGAAAAATATTGCTTAAATTTGTGACGCCTTTTTTAAGACTATGAGAAAGTATTATGGGTAAAATCGATAATCTTGACAAGAAAATTCTCGGCATTGTGATGAACAATGCCCGCATACCTTCCAAAGAGGTCGCAGCTGAATGTGGTGTTTCGCGCGCGGCCATCCACCAGCGCATCCAGCGGATGATGGATATGGGTGTCATTACAGGGTCAGGCTACAATGTCAGCGCCAAGATGCTTGGCTACCGCACATGCACCTTCATAGGTGTGAATCTTGAGAGCGGTGCCATGTATCATAAGGTGGTGCCCGAGCTTCAGAAAATTCCCGAAGTGGTGGAGTGTCATTTCACCACCGGTCCCTACACCATGCTCATCAAGCTGTTTGCCCGCGACAATGAGCATCTGATGGAGCTTCTCAACAGCAAGATTCAGACCATCCCCGGCGTCACGGGCACCGAGACTCTCATCTCTCTCGACCATAGCATCCACCGTCGCCTCCCGATTGTGGAGGATTAACCTCCGGTCATGAAATCTCCTGACGCCTCCGATGTGTCGGTAATCATTGCCGCATACAATAATTTCCCGTGGCTCCGCCTGTGTCTCGAGGGACTCAGGTTGCAGCGTGCGCAGGGGTTTGAAATTATTATTGCCGACGATGGCTCCGACTCCGGCACCGTGGAGCAGATTAACCAATATATCTCCTCACATCCGGAAATGAACATCAGGCATGTGTGGCACGCCGACAGCGGATGGCGCAAGAATATCGCACTCAACAATGCTGTAGCCTCCTCCTCGGGCGAGTATCTCCTCTTTATCGATGCCGACTGCATACCTGCTCCCGATTGGGTGTCGGACCATCTCCGGCTCCGGCGTCCTGACACCATTATTGCCGGTCGGCGCATCACCATTGCCCCGTTTCAGAACTCTGTCTTTGAAGAATATGACGAGTTACCCGCCAATTGGTGGACAAGATTCACGTTCTCGGTGATTTCCGGCTTCTGGCGTTTCCCCAAACGCAGCCGCCACGGTCGCGTGTTCCGGCTGCCAATCATCCATGGGCACGGACTTCTCGAGCGGCCGAGCGGCAATCTTATCGGGTGCAACATGGGCGTATGGCGGTCCGACTTGTTCTCTTTGAACGGATTCGACGAACGCTATCTCGATGCTGGACTTGGAGAGGATATAGACCTGTGCGTGCGCTTCCAGACCCGTGGTGGCAAAGTGATCAAGACTCCGCATCAGGTTCGTATGGTTCACCGCCATCATACATCCAACATCGGTAGCTCCAACCGCTCCGCTAATATCTCCATTCTGGAGCAAACACGTGCGAGTGGCACCGTTTTCACACCTTTTGGAATTAAAAAATCAAAGTGACGCAAAAAATCCTGCATAAAAATTTGCAATATTAAAAATATCTCAATACCTTTGCGCTCACAAAACCACTCATGGGGTATTAGCTCATCTGGCTAGAGCGCGACACTGGCAGTGTCGAGGTGAGCGGTTCGAGTC
>ENA-OZES01000295-OZES01000295.1-human-gut-metagenome-genome-assembly--contig:-NODE-295-length-31815-cov-5.113350_pt1 | contig 31815 bp, 36 predicted proteins | sample MGYA00245068_ERZ653609 | MGnify/ENA primary metagenome ERZ653609 (study PRJEB26926, sample SAMN06164898) | human gut metagenome | biome: ENVO:00009003; feature: ENVO:2100002; material: ENVO:00002003... | reverse complement strand
GAGATGTAGCTCCGTCTCGTGGGCTCGGAGATGTGTATAAGAGACAGATACATGGCTACATTCAACTTGGGTTATATCATTCTATTATTTGTTTTTTACTAAGTTAATTATCTCGTCTTTGTCTCGCAGGTTGGCTTCCAACTGTTCGACATTCTTTTTGAAGCTCTCGACCTGATCGGCAAGTGCGTTGCGCTCACGTTCAAGTCCGGCGACTTTCTCTTTGAAAACCTCAATCTGTGCGATAAGCGCTGCATCTCCCATAAGGTTGATTGCGTCACCTTCACCCATATTCACTGCCGCCAAGTAGGCGAACACGTTGTTTGGGCTATCGCAGTAGAGGGAGAAGAAATTGAAATCAAGAGCCTCGCATACTGCTTCAAGTCGCTTGGTTTCAATCGTATCTCTTTCAAATATGCGATTGACGTGCTGTTGCGGCGTACCAATGCGACGGGCAAATTCAGACTTGCTCATCTTCTTCTCGTCAAGGCGTTTCTTAATCTCCTTGCCGATATGAATTTTCTTTAGCTTGATTACCATTTGTCAGTCAATCTTTAGTCAATCCGTTAATTAGATAAACAGCGAATAAAACATAAATCGTTAGTAAGTGTGTTTGTTATCCAAACTATAATTGCTTACTTTGCGTTACTATTGTACTGATTATCTGATTGCAAAGTTAGTAATTAGTTAGTAAATCAACAAATATTTGAGCAACAAAATTAAACATTATATGGAAATAACCACTGCCAAAGTCCGCCCCTCTCTTATTGAGATGGAGGTTGGACAAGTTATAGCATTTGCTATCGAGAAGATGAAGAACATACGCACAACCTGCTCCGAGCTTGGCGCTATCTATGAGCGCCAGTACACAACGCACGTCAACCGTATGGAGAGGACAATCGAAGTAACGCGAGTAAGCTAAGAGATTCATGGAGTTAATTCAATTCCCCGACAGACTAATTCCTTACGACCGCTTCATCAGCGATATAGCCGCAAAGGTTGTGAGCATGATACAATCGGATGCCACCGACCCCGATTATATCAGCCAACGCAAGGCTTTCGCTATGTTTGGCCGCAGGAATGTGGAGCGTTGGAGGAAGCAAGGAAAGGTAGTGCCGTGCAAACGCCCCGGAAAGGTGGAATACCGCACTGCTGACCTCCGACTCCTCCAAAGGGTAGAACAAGACTATTTCTAAACCGAGTATGACAAACAATGATATTAAACATATTGAGGCTACCCAGTTGAACGACTACCTCGACACCCTCACATATTGGGAGAGGGTCGAGTTCGTGACTGCGGTTGTCAAACGCTTCAAGGTGAAGCGTCAGACTTTCTTCAACTGGAAATGTATGGCTTGCCGCATCCCGGAGCAAGCCAAGGAAATCATCGAGAGTGAGGCCGGGCAAGTGATATTTGTAAATGTACCCGAATATGATACGGACTCGCCCACTGGTTGAACTGAACCGCAACTATAATATCAAGGAGGTATGCGACATCCTTAATATTCATCGTGACACTCTCCGAAAATACACCAATACCGAGGCTATTGTCTGCATCCGCATAACAAGCCGCGAGGTGTATTATTCCGGCGAGGAAATTTTACATTTTTGGGAATGGATGCAGCAGAGAAAAGGTAATTTATGATAGAGCAGTCATCCATTCAGCAAGTCCACGATAGAGCCGACATCGTGGACGTTGTCTCTCGCTATGTATCTGACCTCAAACGCAAAGGGGCTAACTATATGGCCTGTTGCCCGTTCCATAATGAACGGACTCCGTCGTTTCTTGTCAGCCCCTCCCGAAATACCTATCACTGTTTCAGTTGCGGAGTCCATGGCGATGCCATAGACTTCGTGATGCGCCTTGAAAACAAGAGCTATCCCGAAGCCATCGAGGAACTTGCCAAGATGTTCGGCGTGTTCCTCAAACATACGGAGCGCGAGCAGTCAGATGAGGAGCGCGAAGCCGCCAACAAGCGCGAGTCTATGCGAATCGTAACGGCCAAGGTACAGGAGTTTTTCGTTCAATCCCTGCAAGCCGACACTCCCGAGGCGACCACCGCCCGGCAATATGCCTATACCCGATGGGGCGAGCAATACTGCAAAGAGGTCGGCATAGGCTTCGCACCTCCCGACTGGGATGCGCTGCCTGAATATTGCCGGAAGAATACTTTGGACGAAAAACTTCTCCGAGAACTCGACCTGCTCCGTTACTCCGAAAAATTAAAGAAACTATATCCATTCTTCCGCGACCGCGTCACCATTCCCATAACAGACCGTTACGGAAAGGTAATAGCCTTTACCGCAAGGTATATCGGCAAAGACCCGGACGCTCCGAAGTATATCAATAACTCCGACTCAGCCCTTTTCAAAAAGGGTGAGACGGTGTTCGGACTCCGCAACGCCATACGGCAGGCTTCAAAAGCCGGCCGCTTTGTTATTGTCGAGGGGGCGCCCGACGTGCTGCGTATGCAGTCGGATGCCGTGGGGCTGACCGAAACGGTAGCCACCCTCGGCACTGCTTGGACTGAGGCACAGTTCAAGCAACTGCAACGCTACGCCACAAATCTCTGTTTTCTCCCCGATGCGGATCTCCCTAAACCGGGTGAGCCGCACGGGGCCGGAGTAAAGGCGGTAATGCGCAACGGACTTATAGCCCTGCGCATGGGCTTCAATGTCACGGTGCGCGAGCTGCCGTTCCATCAGCACCCGGTCTATGTTCCTCTTTTCGACTTTGAAATAGAGGAACTGGAAGCACAGGGGAAAACAGATTTTCCCAGGCAGAAGCTCATCTCCGTTCTCTACTCCAAAAACGATGCCGACAGCTACATCGACAGCATAGACACTTTCAATAAACTTGAAGATGTCTATTTTCCCGTATGGCACGGCTTGAAGGCCCTCCAAGCCGCTGCTACCGATACGGAGAAAGCCTCCGTCCTAAATCAGATATGCGCTGATGTGCTTGTGCATATCGAGGACGAGACGCTGCTCAACCGCACCCTCGAACAGCTCGCCAAGGAATACGGCAGAATCAAATTGTGGCGCGACGCTTTGCAGCGCAGCCGCACCACCCGGAAGAAAGAGGCCGAAGCCAAGGCGAAAGAGTCGCTGTCAAAGGAACAGGCTGCAATGCGCGAACTCGGCATCATTCTGAAGAATGGATGCTATTGCTCTTACGACAAGGACGGAGACCTTGAACGATGGAGCAATTTCTCGATGCAGCCATTGTTCCACATCATCGACGGCGACAACGCCATACGAATATTCAGGATTCAGAACGACCGCGGAGCAAAGCGCGAGATTGAGCTTCGCCAAGAGGAACTTGTCTCGCTCACCCGATTTCAGCAGAGGGTCGAAAGTTTGGGAAACTTTATTTTCAAAGGGAAAATAGACCATCTGCAAAATCTACGCGAATATCTATATTCAATAACAGACTCAGCAATGCAAATATCAAAAATGGGGTGGAACGCCGCCGAGGAGCTATATGCTTTCGGAGACGGTATTTTTGCCGACAATGTGCTTTACCCGGTCAATGAATTGGGTATCGTCAAGATTGACGAGCGCACATTCTATCTCCCGGCTTTTTCAAAGATGCACTTCGAGCAGAAGGATGCTTACCAGTTCGAGCGCAGCTTCTCTTGCCGTCAGCACGGCGAAGTGTCGCTATATGAATACATTGACCGTATGGTGACTGTATTCGGTGACAACGCCAAGGTGGGCTTCGCGTTTATGCTCGCCACTCTCTTTCTTGACGTTGTGAAACAGACCTCCAAGCGTCTCGCACTGCTCAACATCTTCGGTCGCAAGGGAACAGGTAAAACCGAACTCGGCACGGCTCTGATGTCGTTCTTCATCCGGCAGAACGACCCGCCCTCGCTCGCCACCACCTCGCTCGCATCTCTCAATGAAATGCTGTCGTGTGCCGAGAACAATCTCGTTCATCTTGACGAGTACAAGAATGAACTCGACTTTCGCAAAATAGAAATACTTAAACAGATATGGGGAGGCTCAGGCCAAACCAAGAAGAATATGGATGGCGACAAAAAGGTGCAACGCACCTTTGTCCGTTCAGGGGTTATTCTCACCGGCCAGGATGCGCCGACCCGTGATGACGCTCTTTTCTCGCGCGTCATCCACCTGTCATATTCGGAGGTTACGTTCAGCAACGAGGCCAAACGCAACTTCGAGGAGTTTCAGGCCATCAGCGCACGGGGTGTTTCTCACCTTACCGTGCAGTTGCTCAAACTCCGCAAGGTGTTCGAGACAGACTATGCCGCCAACTATGCCGTCTGCAAGCGTCAGCTTGTGGCCGCTCTCGCAGAGGATCAGATTGAGGACCGACTGCTCAACAACTGGCTCGCGCCGTTGGCGGCTTTCGCCACGGTGCAGACCTCGCTTGACTTGCCGTTTAACTACACAGACCTTTTCAATATCTGCGTCGGAGGCATCCGCCGTCAGAATGAAAAGCTCAAGAAGAACAGCGACATCGCCGTGTTCTGGAATATGCTTGACTCCAACCACATGCAGGGGCGCATTGTCGCCAAAGCCCACTTCGCCATTAAATACCAGTCGGCATTTAAGCGAAGCAATGACGAGGTCATCGACTTTGGCCGTGACAAGGCCATTCTATATCTCAACTATCAGAATGTAGTCGCTACACTGGGGCAGCGCGTCAACGGCTCAAACGTGGTAGGCAAGCTCGACACCGTTTCGCTTGACTCCTACCTGCGGACGCATCCGGCGTTCCTTGGCACAAAGCAGTTCCGTTTCCGGGTGCTACTGCCTAACGGCACACCCGACTACACCTTTGAGCAACGCGACGGCAAGAGTATCCGCCGCGTCAAGGAGGTTCGCCCTATGGCCTTCGTGTTCGATTACGAACTGCTCAAAGAGAGCTACGAGATAAATCTCGACGTGATAGAACGTCAGGAGGGGGAACTCACCGAGGACGATATAGAGCCAAAGCCTACACCGGCCCCGGCTACAACGCAGCCCACGCCTCAGTTATTCAGTGAAGATGAGGAGGAAATGCCGTTCTGACCCACGTTCAGCCCTGCATTATTCCCGGAAATAGATTGCCACGTTGGATATTTTTCAAGTGGCAATCTCTTTTTTTGCCGACTATTTCACTCGTTTTCACCGAGCTGAAATTTCGGTTAGACAAATTAGACAACATAGCCAACCTTATAAATCAGCGAGTTAGCCTATATTTTGCCGTGCCAATCGTAAGACACGATTAGACAACGACAGCCGAAAATCAACATTGAGAGTCGGTTTTAGACAAAAATTCAGACGATTTCAGCCATAAAATAAAGTATATACTTTTGACTGACAAAGTATATCTATCTTTATTTAAGGGCGTTATCTCGCGGCCTCATTTCCATTGGCTCGCTTGGATATTTGTCTGAAATCGCTACCCCGGCGGTATCTTCATACACGCGAGGAATTTTTTCTCCTCTCTTTATGCTGATTTTGCCCTCTTGCACGTTTGCCGAAATTCGGCAACGCAAGGGGCATTTCAATAGGCTAAACCGCTGATTATTTGTAACTTTGTATATGTAACAACGCATCTTTCGTCATGCACCTGTATCTCGAACTCGAAGATTATCTCGCGCAGTGGTATATCCACGATCAGGGCGGCGGTTATCCCGTCCGACCTCTGCGTGGCTCTATGGAGGCGGCTCTGCTCGAACAGTTCTTGCAGACACCGCCCCCGGATTATGTGCCGGAACGCGAGGCTTCCGGACTTGTCGCTATCGAGCTGCCGAACTTCCGCAACAAGGACACGCGGGATAACTTCTATCTGCCTCCAAAGGCCAGGGATGCGCTCGTCGCTTGCATACGCAACCGCTTCGACATTTCAATGTGGACTGCTCTGCACCGTTTTTCCGCTATCTTCCAACGGCAAGACCATCTCATATATGCCTTTATGGAGAAGCACGGCATTGAAATGACCGAGAAGAACTGGAACGCCATTGCCAAACGCTATCAGCGCAAGCGTGATATTTACAAGCGTATGGAACGGCGCAAGAAAAATTCAAAAAAATAATCCCGACTTCAAGGGGGTAAAATCGGAGTTGTCCGATTTGTCCTCCCTCCAAAATAATAATCAATGAAAACCTCCCGACAGGTACTTCCCGGCGTTAAGGCCGTCCATTGGCTCGATTGTCAGCATCTGCCCCGCAGGGTTGACCTGCACGGCATCTGCCGTATGCCGGTACCGGTGCTGACCGCCCTTTCGGCTGTCGAGGTTTTCGATGATGCTGAGTGCGCTTGTGTGACCGAGCGCGACGGCGGCTCCTTTCAGGACACCGCTACCTTGAAGTTCCTTACCCACGAACTTCTGCCGATAAATCTCAAACTCGGTTTCGTGGTTACATCTGTCGAGGGTAAGTCCTACCTTGTCGGCTCAAAAGAGCCTCCTTTCCCAAAGGTCAAGGTCGAGCAGCGGAGCGGACTCCCCGGAGGCGACAGTGCGGGCTATTTCTATGAAATTACCCACGTCAGCCTCAAATCACTTGTCGAGTGCCATATCTCGGCTGACGGTATATGACATAAGTTCTCCCAACTCCATAGGTACATTTATCAGATTTTGAAGTTAGAGAAATCCGCTTGCGCGTGAGGCGTAGGCGGTTTTCATAGGTAGCAAGAGCCTTCCCTTTCGGAAAATCCTTTGCTCTTGGAGTGAGAGAGGGTGGGGTCAGAGGTTGCGGAACACGTTGCGCCCGGAATCGTATAGTCACATCGAACAGCGCGGCTTCATTGCCGAAGTGGAGAGGTCGCCCATCTTCTCCGCACTCATCTGTTATGTGCCGGGTAAATTATCCCGTTCACAGCAGTAGGCCGCTGCGCGGTTGTCGTGATCATCGCGCATCTCATTTTTTTCATTGGAGACGGCATCGGCATCGCGTTTGTTCCTCGCTTGGGTACTGCGTCGCCCTCGGACATAGCCCCCTGTATCAGCGGAAGCCGGAGGAAGCTCTCATAGTCTGAGCCTTTTAAGGTTGGTCTGCCTCGCTGTGGATAGCCTTGCAATATGGAGTCGCAGTAGCCGAGGTTGAGAGGTCAACCACTGACGGCACACCGCCATTGCATTTGCCAACATTGTAAGCACCCACATAGTCGGGTTCACCTATCTGCTTTTGTGCGATAGCATCTTCGGTCGGTGACGGGCGTTCTTCCAATCGTGGTGGATAAACCACTTTGCGTTCATTGAAACCTCCTGCTTTCCATCTCATCTGCGTTTCCATTTCCCGGCTCTCCGTCAGAGCCATTGTTAGTTTTCCTGTCGCAAATGTAGGACTGACCGCTCAACGCAAAACAAGCCGGGGATTTCTGCAACAATTTTATAAAAAATGGTACAAGACGCATTTTTGAACGGCAAGCCTTAAAATTCTTTTGAAATTTTTGCTCTGCATCGCTTTCTCAGTTCTCCAATCATTGCAACGTAAAACTTAAACAATAACTCTTATGTCAAACCCCTCAATTACAACTACAATGAGATTACAATTCGGAGAACTCAACATCACTCCAAGAGTCGTTAACCGACTCCACGAACTGGACTTCACTGTCCCCGAACTCGAAGATGCTATCGCTGACCACAAAAGCAGCTGTGACGGTGAACCCTCTGTCTATGTGGGTACCTACGGCAAATACAACGACGGCTCGCTATGCGGCCTGTGGATCGACCTCTCCTCCTTCGACGACTACGACGAGTTTATCAACTTCTGCAAGGCAATCCACGCTGACGAGGAAGACCCGGAACTGATGGCTCAGGACTACGAGGGCTTCCCCCGGCAGTGGTACAACGAGGGCTTCATGTCCGAGGACGACTTCGACCACATCAAGGAATACACAGAAATGTGTGACAAACACGGTGCCGATGCAGTCGATGATTATATGGAGCTGCACGATGACCTCGACAACTTCGAGGAAGCCTACTGCGGCGAATGGGATAGCGAGGAAGACTTCGCCCGTCACATCGTCGAGGAGTGCTACGACCTCGAAAGGACGAGGGGCGGCCTCTCCAACTACTTCGACTACGAAGCCTTCGGACGCGAGCTGTTCATGTACGACTACACGATGGGCGCAAACAATAACGTGTTCCGCAACATCTGACCCCTTTCCTCCCTCTCTCCCTCCAAGGGCTTTTCCGAAAGGAAAGGCTCTTTGTTTATATTATACCATGAATTACATTCAAGTCTGAAATAGCTCTATCAGGGCCACATCCATTTTTATCTATATAGAGTCCTCCGTCCGAAGTGACAATTAAGACTTCATCATTCAGTCTCTTTGCTTCATTAAACGATTCAATAATGGAATGTGGGTCATAATCATAAGCTTGGTATTCCGTATACCAATCATATGGTTCATATATTCTCAGAACTTCTTCTCCTAAGTATAAAGTTGCCTGAGGTAAATTCTTTCTTGAGCGATGCTCTACTTGCTCAATAACAATTCTGTCAAACTGTTTATTCAGATAATAAGCATGTAGAGGTCGCTTTAATTCTATGGTTATCGTGGATTGCTCCACAATTATATTAGAATCCCTTACATCAAAAAAGTCACCAACTATAGTAGCTACATCTTTATGCCAACTCCCTGTTGAATGATTTCTTATTCGCTTATTAGCTATGATTGCAAATGCAATTTTATTTACTTTATCCATAGCGCAAATTTACTAATTTTTCGTGGAATAGCTGTCTTTTCCGCCGCTAATATATAGCGGTAAGTTTGCGGTGTAAATCATCGCAACTATGGCTAAGACAGCATATAACATCCAACTCAAAGGGTATGTCGGCGGGGCCGACTTCGACCGCAAGGCCGTTGACAAGACGCTTGCCGAACATTCGGGCAAGCCTGTCAACGTGCTTATTGACTCCCTCGGCGGCTCTCTCGCCACCGGGCTGTCAATCTCTGCCGCGTTCAAGCAGCACGGCAATGTCAGCGTCCACTTCGTCAGCCTCAATGCCTCTGCCGCAACCATCGCTTCGCTTGGCGCGGCCCATATCAGCATTGATGCGGGGGCTATGTATCTCGTTCACAAATGCTCAATGGCCTTCTTCGAGTGGGGCAGTTTGAACGCCGACCAGTTCGCCACTCTCATCGCCGACTGCGAAAAAATAAAGGCCGACCTTGATAAGCTCGACCAAAACGTGGCACGGCTCTACGCTGCGCGATGCAAGCGTAAGCCGGAAGACCTGCTCGCTCTGATGAAAGTGGGCGGTTGGCTCTCGGCCAAGGAAGCTCTCGACTGGGGCTTCGTCGATGAAATCACCGACCTTGAAGATGAACCGGCTCCGCGTCTGACCGACGCGCTCGCCTCGGCTATGGCCTCCGAGGGTATGCCGATACCGAACATACCCATTGCGGATGCTGATAAGGAAAGTCCTTTTGGCAAATTCCTCACTGCCTTAACCTCGCTCTTTAATTCCAAACCACATACACAAATGGCTACCGAAAATCCCGCACCCACGCCCAAAACCTACACCGAGGAAGAATACAATGCCCTCAATCAGCAGCTCGCCGAGGCCAACGCTCTCGCTGACTCGCAGAAGAAAACCATCGAGGAGCGCGATGCTACCATCGCTGACCTCAATGCCAAACTCGCCAAGACCCCGGCGGCTTCGACCACTTCCGTAGTGGAGGACAAAAAGCCCACCGACAAACCCGAAGCCACTGACTTTGACCGCTTCTGCGCCACAGTCAACGCCGCCCGCGACCTCTACAACGAGGTCTGACCGCTCACTTCATCACTCATAACTCCGACTTAACACTTATCCCACAATGGCAGGTAAATTCAAATTCACCCCGGAAGATTATCAGCAGGCGGCAATCAAATACCGCTCCGAGCTGCTGTATCTTCCTATCTTCGGTATCAACGATACCTTGCAGCACATGACGGGTCGCCCCGGCATCCGTTACGCTGAACGTGTCGGCACGATCAGCGCGGATGCGCAGTTCGCCCCCTACAACCCAAGCCGCGAGACGGACGTTGACCTCAATCTCGACTTCCGCGAGCTGCGCACATACTTCGGTTCTGTTGTCGCTAACTTCGAGCCGAACACGGCAATCTCCACCTTGCTCGGCACAGGCGCAACCAAGGGTGACGGTCAGATTACAACCCCGACCGCCCGGCACGTCCTCGCTCTCATCGCCAAGGGTCTCTCCAAGCATCTCAACAATGCCGTGTGGAACGGCAAGCGCAACGCCGCCGGTGACACCACCGCCGACCTGTTCGACGGCTTCGACACTATCACGACTCAGGAAATCGCCGCCGGAGAAATCTCCGAGGAGAAGAAGAACTATGTCAAGCTCGCCGACACAATCAACCCGGCCAACGTGGTCGACATTCTCAAACAGATTATGTTCGAGATGGACCCGCATCTCCGCGCCACTGACTGTAACATCTACTGCTCGCAGCAGCTCGTCGACATCTACAACGAGGGGTATCAGCTCACACACGGCACTCTGCCGTACAATACGCAGTACGGGCAGAACGCAGTCGAGGGCAGCGGCAGCAAGCTCCACTTCGTGCCTCTGTTCAACAAGGCTGACTCCGGCTTTATCCACATCGCGCCCAAGAGCAATATGCTCGTCGGCTACGACCAGATGGGCGACGTGGAGAGCGTGATGGTAAAGGAGTACAAGCCCTTCGTGCTGTCATACATCGCCACTATGTTCTTCGGCTGTCAGTTCGAGACGCTGCACAGCTCGCGCCTCAAAGTCGTGGAACTCGCCGCCGAACCGTTCTCTTTCGGAAAGTGACCTAATAACCCGTAACTCAGACCTCTTACTTATATGGCAACAACTACCATCGCCAAGACCTGCTCCGCGCTCCAAAAGTCGCTCGGTTGGTGCCAAGGCACTCCCGAGTTGCCCGGTGTGAAGCGGCGCATATACTACCTCGCCAAGAGCGAGATTGTCGGTTTCCCCAAGCTGCCGCGTGACGAACACGGACGCGCGACCTCGGCTATATATGAGGGCGACTTCACCCTCAAAGCTGATACCAAGTGGAAATATATAGACATCCTCCCCGACAAGTCGCAGCTCACATCGGAGGCACAGGGTGAACTCCCAAGCCAAACCCAACTCAACAAGCTCGTTGCTGTTCACCCCGGCGTAGGCCCGGAGGCTTCCGCTGCCGCCGCCTACATCAACAACACCGACTCGGTGTTCGTTGTCGAGGACATGAAAGGCAATTACCGTGTTGTCGGTTGCGACAAGTGGAACACCAAGGCCACTGTCGCCCAAGACCTCGGTCAAGGTGCCACCGGCACAACCTCCACCACAATCAATGTCGAAGCCTCCGACGAGGTGCCCGCACCTTTCTACGTCGGCACTCTCGAAACAGAGGACGGCGACATTGACTGCTCCGGCAAAGCTGCCTAATCGCTGAACCCCATTTTTCATTAACCGCATGGATAGAAGCGTGAGGCCGGGTGCAATAGATTTGGACGAGGTGTTGAACGACATCGAAGTGCCATCTCTTGATGTGCCCGACCTTGACGCTTCTTTTGCTACCGACAAGTCAAAGGACTTGTTCGCTGACAAAAAGCGGGCCGCGTGGAAAGATGTGCAACAGGCCGAGGCTCGCTGCGACTTCGCTCCTAATAAGGTGCGTATTTCCTACCGCAACCCGCAGTTCGGTATCATATCTCTCTGGAAAAAGTCGGTGTACGGGCGCACCCTCACCGACATTAAAGCCGACCCGGATATGATTGAGAAATTTGCCGTGGGTATGAATACCCTAATCCGGCAAATTCTTGGCAACTCGCTCTCCACAGGCGACTGGTGCATCGTCACTTCGCCGAAGCGTCGGCACAAGACCCGGAACTTCGCATCGCTTATTTCCGCTCGTCTGGCCGAACTGCTTGGCATATCGTTCTACGAAGATCTCGCCGAGTGCCACTCGAAACATCGTGTCGGGGCTGTCTTTACCTTTGGCAAAGAACCGCCCAAGGAGCGCAACATAATCGTATTCGACGATTTTGTTACCACCGGCGCAACGATGATTTCAATGCGCGAACTGCTCCAGCCACTCGGTTATAACCTCGTGTTTTTCACAGGCATAAACAATAAACTTTGACCCCTCCGGCCAAAGTAAACTTGACCCCCACAATGGACCACAAATTCACTGAAAAAATCAAGCAATGGCTTGAAACGTCGGAAGTGGAGCGCGACTACATGGTAGGCGCACTCTATCTTTTGAAGTTGTCGGGCAATCAGATTATGTATAAGAACATAATCCGTTGCATTGACTCCCGAAAGCAATTCGTGGAGTATCAACTTCAAAAGTATTACAACTTCCGCGTCGCCGCCCTTACTCATGCGCAAGTCGAGGAAATGTCGGCTCAGGTCGAGACCATTGCCGAGGAGCATCATCTGACCGATGAAGCCTCGACCACCCCCGAGGAGGACAGGCGCACCGGCAAGCGAGCCGACCACGACTCTCTGCCTGATGAAATTAAGGCAAAATTCATTGAGAACCTTTCGATTCTTCAACGGATGCGTGAACTTCACCTGCGGCTCAGATCGCTTTCGCTTGACAACGTGACCTGCCCGGACTCTGAACGCTATCCATTCTTGAAAGAATTGATTGCGCTCGACAAGAAGTTACACGCCAACTGGGAAGCCTACGACCATTATGTTGCTGAACCTGCCCCAAAAGCCGCTCCCTCGCGTAAACGCTCTGCCGCAGGTTCTACCACTAAAAAGGAGTCTGCAAAATGAAGCGAACTGCCGACATCGGCCAAATCCTCCGACCGCTGAAAGATACGCCTTTTCAGGCTTATCTTTCCAATGCCGTGCAGGTAGCCGACATTCTCGAATGGATTCTTGAACAGGTCGGCATAGCTGAAATTTGGCAGACTTCGTTTTCTATCTCCGAGGAGTTTCTGCGCAGACTTTTCTTTATCTGCAAGGCAAATAAAGTGTCGCGCATCAATCTTGTGCTCGACCATAAGGCCACCAACAAGACGCTCAAACTTTGGGCGTTCATAACCCAAGTTATTGAGCGTACATACCTCGCAGATAATCACTCAAAAATCCTTTTGGTGAAATCGGAGTCTGGAGATACGGTTTCGGTCGTGACCTCGCAGAACCTCACTCGCGGCAACCGTGCCGAGAGTGCGTTTATCTCAACCGACTCCGTAATCTTTGCCGGACTGTTCGACCAAGTCAACGATTTAATAACCAATCATTCAGTACCCCTCAATGACTTATTCCGAGACAGAGTTAACGCAGATTGAAAAGTACGCCTCAATCTACCTCAAAATATCTGACATCGCCGTGCTGCTTGACATCCCGGCTGATATTTTGCGTGACGATATAGCCGACCGCTCCTCGGACGTTTCCAAGGCATACCGCCGTGGAAAGGCCGCGTCAAAGGTTAAGCTACATTCCCAGGAAATGATGCTTGCTCAGGTCGGCTCACCGCTCGCCATTGAGAATGCGCACCGCAATCTGCTCGATATGGAGGACGATGAGTAATGAGTTATCCCAACGCCATAGAAGTATGTAGAGCGGAGTTATTCACAAAAGAAGTGGAACTCCGCGAGCGTTATCCCGGCCAAATGGTCGAGAAAGTTTTGCGTGTGCGCGAAATGTATAACTGGTTCATCGCCAACCCCGACGGCACAGACCGCGAGTTTGTCTCCGAAGTGTGCCAACGCCACGGAATACACCGTACAACGGCTTATTCCGACCTTGCCGTGGTGAAGTCGCTTCTGCCGATGCTCGGCTCGGCAAGTCGCGACTTTCACCGTTGGCGCACCAATGAAATGCTCATCGCCACTTACAAAATGGCTGAGAAGCGCAAGGACTCAAAGACGATGGAACGAGCCGCGACCGCCTACGGCAAGCTCAACCGCGTTGACCTTGAAGATGAACAGGCTATGCCGTATGATATGATTGTGCCGCAACCGTTCACCGCCACCGATGATCCGCGCGTTCTCGGCATCGAGCCTATCCCCAACATCAACGAGAAAATCTCGGCTATGATAAAAAAGTATCGCGCCGAAACAATCGACATCGAAGATGTGCAATTTGAGGAAGTCGATTTGGAATTTGACTCTTTATTCCCTGACCCTAAACAAGAAACAGATAATGGCGGAGAAAAAAGTTTACTTCAATAAGCCCCAACGCCTTACTCAGTTGATTGGGGCAAATACCACCGTCATTGTCGCAGGGCGACGCACCGGCAAGACCGACAGCATCGCCGCCCCCTTTGTGCTGCGCAATATGCAGCGTATGCCCGGCTCGACAGGCGGTATCGTCGTGCCTACTTTCAAACATGGACTCACAAACACCATTCCGGGCTTGCTCGCCGCGTGGAAACGCTGGGGCTTCATCGAGGGGGTGCATTACGTTGTCGGCCGAAAACCGCCGAAGTCTTTCAAGCAACCAATCATCGACCCAAAGGATTATGAGCATGTCATATCTTTCTATAACGGCAGTGTTGCCGTTATCATTTCGCAAGACCGACCGGGCAGCTCCAACTCCCTGACCCTGTCGTGGCTTTTGGTCGATGAAGCCAAGTTTATTGATTACGCCAAACTCAAAGACGAAACGCTGCCGGCCAACGGGGGCATAAAGTCGCACTTCGGAAAGCACTCCTTCAATCACTCGATTATGATATTGAGCGATATGCCGCAGAACACGAAAGGCTCCTGGTTTTTGCATTACAAGGATAAAATGGACGCCGAGCTGATAGCAACCATCGAAGCCACCGTATATGAGATATGGCGTACCAAGGAACGCATACGCTCCCTTAACGCCAACAGTGAACCCGTTCCGGCTCACCTCAAAGGCTACCTCCGCCGCCTCGACCGCAACCTTAACAAGATGCGGTCAGTCGCCGTGTACTACCGCGAGTACAGCAGCATCGAGAACTTGCAGCTTCTCGGCGAGAACTACATAAAGCAGATGAAGCGCGACCTTACACCTTTGACATTCCAAACCTCTATCCTGTGCCAGAGGATCGGAATAGCAAAGGACGGTTTTTATTCCTCGATGCGCGAGGCCCACAAATACGACGCCAACGACAATCAATACCTCGACACCCTCGGCTATGATTACGACTTCGCCACGCTCGATGCGCGAGCCGATGCCGACGTTGACCCCGACGCGCCTATCTGCATCGGTATCGACTACAACGCCAACATCAACTGGATTGTCGCCGGACAGCCGCGCGACCGCCGCCTCAACGTCATAAAATCCTTTTACGTCAAATTCGAGCGCAAGATACCTGCGCTTATCGACGACTTCTGCCGCTACTACGCCACCCACCGCAACAAGACCGTAGTGTTTTACTTCGATGCAACCGCCCTCGGCTCAAACTACGCCGTCAACGACCAGGACTTCCGTTGGTGGGTGGTGCACGAGTTCGAGCGCCACGGTTGGATGGTCGAGGCCGTCTATCTCGGTAACCCAATGCGCAAGGAGGAAAAATACCTGCTCATCAACCAAGCCTTTGCCGGGAAGCAACGCCTGATGCCCTTCTTCAACCGCTCCAACAACGAAGACCTTATCCTCGCCATTCAGTCAGCCGGTGTGCGCCGTGGCCGCAACGGCTTCGACAAGGACAAGTCCGGCGAAAAGCTCGCCGAGTCCGAAGAAGACCTGCTCGAACACCGCACCGACGGCACCGATGCTTTTGATACCCTCTACATCGGCTGTGAAAAATTCCCCTACCGCGACAGCTTTTCTTTGTGTATGTCAGGTGTTTTATGATTTTTAAACGTGCATGTGTTCAATTATTGCTCACCATGAATTTTATCTTTGTGCCGGTACCCGAAGTTTCATAAAAATTTGTTAACTTTGCGTATCCAAATCTGACAATGACCATGATGTAAACCACATCATTCCAATATATAGGAACTTCCCGAATAGTACAAAGGCTTGGTCGCCGTCAGAGCTATTCGCGGAAGTTCTAAATTCATATTTCAATGGCAACCGCTAACACAGAGAAAGCAAAAAAGCCCCGCAAAACCAAAAAAGAGGATAAAGGGCTCAATCTCGAATCGGTTCTTTTTAATTGTCGTGACTACCTGCGTGGTAGTGCATCGCTCAATGACAAGCGCGATGTGATACTCACTCTCGTGTTCCTCCGCTTTATAGGTGAGAAGTTCGAGGATGCACAGACACAGATGCGCCAAATGTGCCTCGACCGTGGACTTTCGGAAGAAAGCATCGCTAACTTTCTCAGTTCTCCGGCTCGCTACAAAAACATTGTTTTCGTTCCCGAAGCCGCCCGTTGGTCTAATCTTATCAATGTCGCGCCCACGGTGCTCACCGCTGCTCTCGATGATGCCCTGCAAGCCATAGAAGATAGTGGCGACGCACTGAAAGGTTGTGTGAAACTCAGTTTGTTCACCAACGTAAATATACAACCTAACGACCTTAAAAAAGTCGTTGATGAAGTGAATAAGATTTCACACAAGACTTTTGGTGAAGAGCGCGACCTTATAGGCCGTGTATATGAATACTTCCTCAAATCGTTTGCCGTCAATGCCACAAAAGAGGATGGCGAGTTCTACACGCCTCACGATATTGTAGAACTCATCGCCGCCTTTATCGAACCTTTCGACGGAACATTGTATGATCCTTGCTGCGGTTCGGGTGGCATGTTCATTCAGTGCGCCAAGTATGTCGAGGCCAAGCAGGGCGATATTACTGCCGTAAACGTGTTCGGTCAGGAAAAAGAGGATGCTACCTACCGCCTTGCAAAGATGAACCTTGCAATGCGCGGTATCTCCCATCATCTTGGCACTTGCGCTTATTCAACATTCGAGAAAGACCATCACGCCGGATTGACCTTTGATTACATTATGGCCAATCCTCCGTTCAACCTTAAACACTGGTTCAAGCCCGGCATAACAGAGGGAGTGAACTGGGCCGACTACGGCACACCTCCCGAAAGCAACGCCAACTACGCGTGGATTCTCCACATGCTCTCGAAAATTAAAGCCGACAAAGGCATTGCTGGTTTCCTCCTCGCTAACGGTGCTTTGGGCGATGATGATGCCCAACCCATACGCAAAGCACTTATCGAAAACGATAAGGTAGAGGCGATTATCGTTTTGCCGCGTGAGCTTTTCTACACTACCGATATATCCGTAACTCTGTGGATATTGAACAATAATAAACGCGGCGGACTGCACCACGGGCGCAACCTCCGCGACCGCCGGGGTGAAATTCTCTTTATGGATTTACGCTCTTGGACTGACAACCCCGTAAAGGGAGAGCAAAAGAAGAAAGTGAAGCTCGAAGCCGACCAAGTGAAGCGTGCCTCCGACATATATTTTCGTTGGCAACAGGTAGGCACTGACGGTTCGACCTACGCTCAGCCTGAATTATACCGCTCAGTCGGCCTCGATGAACTCGCTGCCAACAACTATTCGCTTGTGCCGAGCCGCTATATCGAGTTTGTCGACCGAGATACGGCAATCGACTACGACAAAGTCCTCACCGAAACGGCTGCTTCCGTAGGCAAATTATTAACTTTGCAGCGAGAGAATGACTCCACCCTCCGCAATGCCCTGAAACAACTTGGATATGAGTGCTGATATGATACAACAACCATTGGAGCAGCAGTTCTCGGAGTTGCTGTCAATCATCAACTATCACCGCAGCCGCGCCTCTCAAGCCGTCAACAGCCAACAGTTGCTGACGGCGTGGAGTGTCGGTGCGTACATATCCAACAAACTGAAAACCAATCAATGGGGCAGCAAAGTTGTTTCGCAGTTTGTGGAACACATGAAAGTAAACGCCCCCGACATCAAGGGGTATAGCCGCCGAAACATCTACAATATGGTGATGTTCTTCGACGAGTATTCTTCGCCTCGCTTCCTCTCAACCGTTCAGTCTTTCCTGCCTGGCGCAAATGTGCAGTTGGCATCTGCACAAATTGCCTCCGATGCCTCCTCCGGGCAAACCGTTGTCGCAGAAATTGTGCAGACACCATCTGCACAATTGCCGATGGACTCCACTATGCCTAAAATTCTGGAACTTATTTCATTCAGCAACCATATCGCTATCCTGAATCAGTGCAGTTCTTCGGAGGAACGGTTATTTTATATACTGTATGCTCATCGTGAGAGGCTTAAATTCAAGGAGGTGCAACGCTGCATTACCAACGACACATACACTTCCTTGTTAGGATCAAAACACAATCTCTCGAAAGGATTGTTGCAGACCTATCCTGATGCACCTATACTTTTCAAGGACACCGTTTTCGTCGATTTTCTTGGACTTGCGCAGAAACACTCCGAGAAACGGCTTCGCATGGGTTTGGTGGAACACATGAAGCAGTTTATTCTTGAACTTGGCAAGGACTTCCTGTTTGTAGATCAAGAATATTCTCTTGAAGTTGGAGCTTCCGTATTCAAGGCTGACCTGCTTTTCTTTCACCGAGGTTTACAGGCTCTTGTGGCGGTTGAACTGAAACGCCGCAAATTCGATCCGAGGGATATGGGGCAGTTGGAGTTCTACCTTGAAGCACTTGACCGCGATGTAAAACGCACCAACGAGAACCCTTCAATCGGCATTATTCTTTGCCCCGAAGCAGACAAGACCGTTGTTGAATATGCCCTGAGCCGCAGTATGAGTCCGACAATGGTTGCTGAATATAAGCGGCAGTTGATACCGAAAGAAAAAATGCAGGTGCTTCTACAAGAATATTGCGACTTGGCAATGATAGAGAAGAAAGGGGGCAAGAAATGACGCAACCGACCAAGTGGGTAAAGCTCGGTGATTATATCGAGCAATGCGATGAACGAGCTTTGGAAAAATATACCGTAGATGATGTTATTGGTATAAGTACCGATAAGAAGTTTATTGCCACTAAAGCAAATATGGATGGTGTCTCGCTTAACTCATATAAAGTTGTTAAGCCATTTGAATTTGCTTATGTAGCAGATACTTCTCGTCGTGGTGATAAGATAGCTTTGGCTCTTAACACCACAACAAAAGCAGTTCTAATTTCTTCAATTTATACAGCTTTTCGTAGTATAAACACAGAAATTCTGTTGCCCGAATATCTGTTTATGCTTCTTAACCGAACTGAATTTGACCGCTATGCGCGGTTCAATTCTTGGGGAAGCGCACGTGAAACATTTGATTGGACAGAATTATGTCGCGTTCAAATTCCGTTGCCGTCGATAGCGGTTCAGCGAGAATTGGTGGAGGTATATAATGGCTTGAAACAGTTGGCCGAGCAGAACGAAGCATTACTGCCGCGACTCTCAGCCGCTTGCCACGCTTATATCGTCGACTGCCGCAACAAATTCCCCTCTGTGTCCCTCGGCGAATATATAGAACAATCTGATAAAAGGGCAGGAAATAATTTTTCAGTCAAAGATGTTGTTGGAATAAGTACTGACAAAAAATTTATTGCAACAAAAGCAAATATGTCAGATGTCTCTATAAATTCTTATAGAGTTGTGGCACCATTAGAATTTGCTTATGTGGCAGATACATCGAGGCGTGGTGATAAGATTGCATTGGCATTAAACACTTCCCAAGAATCGGTATTGATTTCTTCTATATATACTGTCTTCAAAAGCAAAGATTCTTCAATACTTCTCCCTGAATTTATTTTTCTTTTCCTTATTCGTAATGAATTTGACCGTTACTCCCGCTTCAATTCTTGGGGAAGTGCGAGAGAAACTTTCGATTGGTCGGAATTGTGCCGTGTTCAACTCCCGCTGCCATCGATTGAGGTGCAGCAAGCCATTGTTGATGTTTACCAGTGTGCTGAGCGTGCCAAGAAGATTGCTGCTGAGGCTCGCGAGCGTCTGAAAAATCTGTGTCCGGCACTGGTGCAACGTGCAGCTCACTCCTAAATCTCTATCTCCATGAAAGGTAAACTATACGAAACGGAATACGAAGAAGCCCTCATAGACCTCTTGGTTGACGAGGGCTGGCAATATAGCAATGGTAAGACGATTAAGAACCGTCCTTACCGAGAACCTCTGCTCGTTGATGAACTGCGCGAGTCGCTAAGTGCGCGTTATCCCGAACTTACTGCGGAGGATATTGAGGCGATTGAAAACCGTTTGCGTCACGCTCCCGGCCAAAGCCATTTTGAGCGTCTGCGCAACACTTTCCAACTTGTACGCGACGGCTTCCGTTACGTTAGAAACGGCGACCGCAAGAAATTTGACGTCAAGCTCGTTGATTTCGACCGCCCGGAGATGAACTCCTACCGCGTTGTCAATCAACTCGAAGTGGGCTACGGACTCAAAGATGATGTCCGCATCCCCGATGTGCTTCTCTATATCAACGGCATACCCCTTTGTATTTTCGAGTTGAAGAACCCGACAAAGGAGGATGCCACCATTGCCGACGCTTACGAACAAATCCACACGCGCTATATGCGCGACATACCGCACCTGTTGCGCTATTGCCCCTTGTCGTGCATCAGTGATGCCACAGCCAACAACACCCGGCTTGGCACTACCTACACCCCATATGAACACTACTATGCATGGAAGAAAGTAAATAACGAAGATGAGTCTGCGCAGAAAGGTATCGACCAAGTGCGCACCATTGTAAAAGGAGTTTACGAACCTGTGCGCTTCTTGGAGGTGCTGCGCGACTATGTCTATTTCCCCGATGCCGACTTTGACGGCGAGGAGGAGATAGTGTGCCGCTATCCGCAATTCTTCGCAACACGTATGCTCCGCGAAAGTGTGCGCAAGGCTTTCGACGAGTGCACCACCAAAGGGGGCACTTACTTCGGTGCCACCGGCTGCGGCAAGACCTACACAATGATGTTCCTCGCCCGACAGCTCGCCCTGCGTTGCGAAGAACTCGGCTCGCCTACAATTGTAATGATTGTTGACCGCGACGATTTGCAGAGGCAAGCCGGGAAGCTGTTTCTTCGCTCCTCAGAATTTCTCGGTCTTGGCACGGCCAAGATTATAAAAGACCGTGAGGACTTGAAAACCGAATTGTCGCTGCGCGACTCAGGCGGCTTCTTCGTATGCACGATTCAGAAATTCTGCGAAGCAATAGGCGAACTTAACACCCGTCGCAACATCATCTGTTTCTCTGATGAAGCCCACCGCACACAGATAAGCCTCGGCAAGAAGCTCAAAGTGGTTGACCACAAAGATATTGAAGCCGAGGAAGAAATGTTGCAAGATGCGCCAAACCTTTCGGTAAAGATGATTGACGAAAGCAAAATCGGTGCTTTCGTAACCAAGCCATACGCTGAACAGCTGCGCATAGCGTTCCCCAACGCTACCTACGTTGGCTTCACCGGCACACCGATTGCCGAAACGATACAGGTATTTGGCGAAATCGTCGATCGCTATACTATGCGTCAGGCTGTCGATGACGACATTACCAAGGAAATAAAATATATTCCGCGCATAGCCAAAGTGACACTCGACAGCGAGAAGGTCAAAGAGATTGATGCATACTATAAGGTTTGTGCTGACGAGGGAGCTACTGACGAGGATATTGCGGCGAGCAAAAAAGCTATGAGTGCAATGGAGCTTATCCTTGGCGATGAGGACCGCCTTGAACGTCTCGCCGCCGACATTATCGCCCATTACACGGCTGCTTGCGACAATAACCCCGAAGTGATTCAAAAGGCTATGGTGGTATGTAGTAAGCGCGAGATTGGATATGCCCTTTTAAAGAAATTCCACAAACTGCGTCCCGACTGGTTCGAACTGAGGAAGCACCCGGATGGTATGGAAGTATCCGACAAGGAAATGAAGAAACTTGTGCCGATGCCTACAATCGCGATGGTTGCCACTCGCGGCAAGAACGACCGCAAGGAGATGTTCGACTATCTTGGCGACAAAAAGCGCACCAAGTCTCTTGAAGAAGCCTTCAAGTTGGAACACTCCAATTTCTGCATCGTTATCGTTGTGGATATGTGGATTACCGGCTTTGATGTGCCGTGTCTCACATACCTGTACAACGATAAGCCCCTGCAGAAGCATACGCTTGTGCAAACTATAAGCCGTGTAAACCGCAAATATCCCGGCAAGAAGAATGGCTATATAATTGACTATATCGGCATCCGCAGCAATATGATGGAAGCCCTGAAAACTTACGGAGGTGAGTCTTTCGGGCCGAGCGAGGACGATGTGCAACAGGCTCTCGACGCGCTCATTGTTGAACTTGACCTTATCAAACAGCTATTTTCTGGCTTCGACCTGCTGCCATTCACCGACAAGGATGCCAAACCGCTCGACCGCCTCGACTGTCTGCAAAATGCAGCTGAATACGTGCTGACTCTAAATAAGATGTACAATGTGGCAGCGGAGGGAGCGAAAAAGCCCAAGGTTGTCGATGCAAAGACATTCTTCCTCGCCCATATCAAGCGGCTTAAAATGGCCTACGACATCTGCCAACCCTCAAACGTGTTGACCCACGAACAGCTCGCACTGTCGCAGTGCTTTATGTGCGTAGCCTCATACATCCGCAAGGCATCCGGGGAGAAGCACGACACGGAGAGCATGAACCGTGCCGTGCAGAAAATGGTGGCCGAAGCCTTGCAATGCAATTCGGTAGTCAGCATACTTGAGTCAGATGTTGAGGAAAGTATTTTTAGCCCGGAATTTACCGACCAACTCGACAACATCAAACTTCCGGCCACTCGCCTTGAAGTCCTAATCAAGATGTTGCGCCGAAGCATCGGCCAATATAAGAACACCAACAAAGTCGCTGCCGAGAAATTTGAAGAAATGCTCAGAAAGACCGTTGAGGAATATCACAAGCGTCGTTCATTGCTTTCAACTGAAGAAGCATCAGCAGCTCAACAGGATGCTGTTGACGAGATTATCCGCAACGCCACTCAACAAGCTCTTGACCTGCTCAATCAGCTCGGCGAAGATAAAGAGAGTTTTCGCAAACTCGGTTTGACTTTCGAGGAAAAAGCCTTTTACGACATATTGTTGCATCTGCGCGATACTCACAACTTCGAGTATGGTGAGGATAAAAAACACGGTTCGCTGATTATCAACGACAAGTGTAAGGCTCTCGCCAAAAAGGTGAAAGAGTTGATTGACACCAAATCATCTTTTGCAGATTGGCTCACCAACGGCAATGTGCGAGCCGAACTCAATCAAGACCTATTCTTCCTCCTCGCCGAAAACGGTTATCCCCCCGAATGGAATGACGAAGTTTTCGACCAAGTTCTCGACCAAGTGGAGAACTACAAACAACACAACAGCTAAACTCACTATTTCGAGCATGAATAATCTCTTTAATACAGAATTTTATAATCGAGAAGAACTGTTTCAACAGTATCGGCTTTTTGTTGACTCAGCAGAGAAGATTAGTGAACGCCGTAATCACCTTAACACCTTTTTTATAGCACTGCATTCTCTTCTCGTATCTGGTCTGTCTCTTTTCAAATCTGAAATTTTTGCATACATCATTCCTATCTGCATTTTTGGCTGTATATTAGCTTTTCTGTGGTGGTATATGTTATGCAACTATCGTTCGCTTAACAAAGCCAAATTTAGTATTATTCAGGAAGTTGAGAAACATCTACCACTCAATCTATACAGCACCGAGTGGGCTCTATATAAGACGAGGAAGCATCGGTTTAATCCTACGCGCTATCTTAGCTTCTCACGACTGGAGATGATACTTCCATGGCTGCTAATTTTAGTATATATATGCTTAATCATCATAACATATTATAATCATGTATAACATATTTATTAGTCATTCATGGGCTTATTCAGATGCTTATGATAAGTTAATGAATCTGCTCAGAAACCATCCTACTTTCGCTTTTAGGGATTATTCAGTTCCTAAAAACGACCCAATTCATCACTGTCCCAATGATTGGCAATTGAGAACTGCGATTGAAAACCAAATTCGTCCAGCCTCTTGCGTACTCATCTTGGCAGGAGTATATGCAACCTATAGTAAGTGGATTAACATTGAGATTGAAATTGCAAAGCGTTTAGGTAAACGAATTATAGCAATTCAACCTTGGGGTGCAGAACGTACATCAACTGTGGTTAAGAACAATGCCGATGTAATAGTAAACTGGAATACCAATTCCATTGTATCTGCCATTCGCGGGTATTAAATCATTTTGGCACAACTTCTTATGTTGCGTTGCGGCACCGCCGCCGGGCTTTCGTGAATCGAGCCTAAGGTCTCGACCGTAAGGCTTCAATCCCATAACGCGGACTCTCGGAGAAATCCGGGAGTCTGTTGTTTTGTACCCCTGCGACACCTCGCAGGGAGAGCGGTATAGTGGACTTCATTCTTCACAGGATACGGGTTTTACCGTTCAATTATACCTCTGTCATCAGGAGGGAAAGTATTCGGAGTACCTTACAGGGGTGTTGCGTGGCATTAGGCATCTGAGCTGCATTTTCGATTTGTGCTTCCACTGAGGTTCGGGCTACATTTTCGATTGGCGCTTTGGCCGTCGGGGATAACTTCACGGTTAAGATTGGTGTGATGCAACGGTCTGCACCGAGGGAGGCTAACGCTGTGTCCTGATTTTGCGAGACAGTTGTTTGAGGGTGACATTACTTGTAAACACGCACGGAACGCATCTGATATTTCACACTCGCGAAGTTAGCGGCTTTATCTACGCTCGTCAAGGGCAGGTGAATTTGATTAAAAAATCTTCCTTTTTCCGTCGTGCCTATGAAAAAGAGTATTCAGAGGGGACAAGCCCTTTTCATCAAACCCTTGTCGGCTAACGTGCCCGGAGGCACTGATGGGTCAGCCGCATATTCTGCGGTGTAAAAATCAAACGCGCCCCGGCGCACAGTAATAACCCCTCAAAAACTTCAAAATCATGACATACGTTAGCTGCATCTCCCTCGATACAAACCGCCGCCTCAAAGAATATCAAGTAGAAGTTATCACCTTCGACGGCGAAAGCGAAATAGTTTATGTAGTAGCCCGCACCTCCGAGGAGGCACAGGAAAAGGCCGCAGCCCAGGTGCCAAACGCCGACTACACGATGGTTCAAGGTTCTTGCGAATACTAAATCCACCTCCCGAGGACAGAGGGTTGACCGAAAGGTCAACTTTTTGTCTGTTCATCATTCCGTCCTTATCATTTTTTATCGGTCCTCCGCCACCGGCTCTATGCCGAGGGTCGCGGTCAGGCTTCCGGTTGGGCGACTTGCAGCCGGTTCGCTTGCACGACATCCGAGTTGACCGCTCAACGCTCCAAAGGTCGCTCAGTTCTTCAAAGATAGACGAGGGCATTTCGCACTTTTGTTTCGGGAAGGATCGTATTGGGTTTTGTCTATCGAGACGGAGCCGGGCTGACCGCCGCTTTCCACTTTTGCCCTCATTGTCGCACCAACATATTGAGAACCGCAGCACATCTGTGTATCGGCAATTTCCAACTGTCTTGTCTGTGTCAGACGGCGGTGTGCATAGCCGTTCATTGGTTGGACTTCGGGGGAGTTCGCTCCGGCACCGCCTCCGCTCGCCACGACCTCCGACATTCTCCGATGTTCAGGGAGTCGCTTGCCGTATCGGGCACAGGGGTATACATCGCCGCTCTTGGCGGCATCCACAGCGCATTATCCTTGCCACACCGTTGAATCGTACCGCACCGAACTTGCTGCCCCGACGAGTGCGGAGTGCTTGCCGGGCTCAACGGTGAGGCGATTTGAGACGTTTTTTCTGCTTAGTTTTCTTTGCCTTGAAGTCTTGGAGGTGTGAACCGAGGTCTATTTTTCCATTTGCAAAGGTAGGGTTGCCCGCTCACCGCAAAACAAGCCGGGGATTTCTTCAACAAAAATTCAAAATCTCCACCCCTAAAGGGGTAGTATTTGGACGCTGACGCTAATTTTTCTCTTGAAATTTTTGCTATTGGTCGCTTTCTCAACATCATTTCCTGACGGTCATTCCTCCCAATTTTGGCAATGTAAAAATTAAGAGCCTCGGCTCACAGTCAAAACCTCCAAAACTTCAAAATCATGGCAAAGAAAACTAAAAAATCCGCAGAAAAAACTCAGGCTCAAACCGCAGCTCCCGCCGTCGAGACTACTCCGGCAATCACTCCCAAGCTCATCGTGGCTCAGCGCAAGTTCAACCGCTGGTACGTCTATTTCAAGGGCGTGGCTCCCAAGGATAACGTGGGCTGCGGATGTAAGACCGCCAAGAGCGCAATGCGATATATGCACCTGCTCAAAGCCCGGTACGGAGCGACTATCTCCCAAAACATCTATGAACGCCTCCAGTTCGAGGCAGCGAGAGAGGCTTGATGCCTCTCTCGGCTCTCTCCCCGAAAGTCCAACCTCAAATACTCACGACTATGTACGAATATAAATGTTACACAAAACAAGGTAGTTGGAAATTCTATGCCGATACAGATACAGACGCGCTCCGCCTCGCTCTTTTCTATTGTTGGCGCGATGGAGAGGACTTCATAAGAGTGGAAAGCTCGTATGGCGGACAGTCCTACACGCTCCGTCTCTGCAAGATAGACAAAACAAACTCAATACAAACCATCTAAATTCCGAAACAATGAAACAGTACGAAATGCCTTATTCGTTCCTCTTTACAGACGAAGAACTGACCGACCTCTGGAGCTACTACCGCCGCATACATCAGATTATCCGATGCGTTGAAGACCGCTATCATCTCGCCATTACCGATATGGAAGTCCACTGTGGGGCGCTCTACCGCTCACGCGCACTTCTCGCTGAGGCTCAACGCCGGGAGACGTTACAGGGCAACGCCCTGATGCCTATATTGGAGCAATAGTCTCCAATATCTCTCATCGCGGTTGCTCCCTGCCGGGGGAGTCACCGCTTTGTGCTGTCTTTTCTCGTCAGTCAGCCACCGGCTAACTTTGTGTCGTTATGCTACGAATAGGTTTCTATACTCCGACCGTGATGCTGACATCCGAGCTGTCAGACATCTCGATATTCACCGACCAAGAGGCGGTGGACTTCTCGCTCTATGCCGCAGGTATTGAGGTGCTGTCGGGGCGATACTACGCCTTGAATGGCTCAATCCGTATCTGTGACATCGCGCCGCTCATCGAGAGTGCCATCTCAGGCAATACCGACTCCCTGCTTGCCGACTGCGAAATCGAGGTCTCTGCCGGGAGCGAGACAGCCACACACGACTTCCAAGTGCTTTACTGCGACAAAGCGCTCGGACTCATCGACCCGATGGAATGGTTGCTGCAGAACTTTCTCACGCTCACTCCATACCGTCGCATTGCTCCTGAGGGCTTCTTCGAGGTGCAATGGTATGCCGCCGACCGCGAGGGTATTTCGTTTATGGTGTACTGCACCTTTCTCAACGACAAAGGTGTTCAGGACACTTACAGCTACGTCCAATCGGGCAACGGACTCGTTCAGCACGGCGCAGGTATATGCCGAGAGATAGTCATGCTTCCGCAGGTAGCCGCCAAAGTGAAGTCGGCGCGTAAGATTGACTCGCTCACGCTCCAATCCATCACCGTCCGCCGTGGCGACCGCCTCCTTACGGTGTTCGCTGACCCGTCGCTGTCGGGCATCGTGCCGTTCCATTACACCAACTGTTTCAACGCCGTTGAATCGTTGGCTTTGCCTCGCATAACGACCGAGAAAATCAAGGTTGATAACTCCATAGCCTCGCTCGGCAAGTCCTCGCGGTTCTATGATGTCAACGTCTCAAAGGAATACGAGGTCGAGATGGGCCCGCTCACCTCTGACGAGTGTTCGCAGGTCGAGCAGATGCTCACATCAACGCAAGTCCGCATCCCGTGGGGCATATTCTCACCAATCGACGAAATCGACTTTTATGCCCTCACGCAGATTATGATAACCGACTTCACCTCTGAACTGTCGGACACCGACGAGAAGATGAACACCGTAAAATTCACTTGGCGATTTATGGATAACCGCCCGAAAGCACAGCTCAAATCCTCGCCCGGCATATTCAACGACTCATATAATCCTGTATTCTCATAATGGCTCGCTCGATACATATATCCACCGCTCGCACGATGCTCAACTCCGGCGACCCCGTCGATATTTCCGTATGGAAATCCGACGGCTCGATTCTCGAACTCCGTAACGTCATATCCCTGCGATATTCCTTTTACGGAGGTTGGCGAAACGTCAAGTTGCTTATCTCCGGCGAATGCCGCAAGATACGCGACTGCTGTATTTTCCGTGTCAACGACCTTGAAGTATTCCTTTGATACCTCGCAAATTATTCGTAATTTTGTACCGTAAAAACATCTCTTTATGAAAAAGATTATCGCAGTTTTCATTTTTCTTTTTGTTTGTTTATTGAGTTCTGCTCAGATAAATAGGACAATACTTGGTTGCACGATAGGCCAAAGCACACTTTCCCAAGTAAAACAGACTTTGAAATCTCAGGGAATAAAGTTAAAATATGAGAAAAATGCAGATGCCTATATTTACATATCGGACAATAAATTTGTTTCCTTTGGAGGTGTAAAATGGAACGGAGTAGGCTTTTTCTTCAAAAATGATAGATTATATCAAGTTCAATTCCAATATTTTATTGGAGGAGAAAATCATTTAAGGGAAAGAGATTTCACTCGTACACTTGAAAACAAGTATGCTCGATACAAACAGGAAGTTGAAACTCCTGCTGGTGCGCATTATACCAAATTTTACAAAGATAACACAAAAATGGTCGTGGCATTTACTTGCTACCCAGGGCACTGTATCTTGCAATATTTTGATGATAAAGTATTCGATAGAATCGCTAATGAGAACAGTGATGAACTCTAAATAAGCGTCTTTTCGCAACCGTCATAAGGTCCATAACTTCGCTTAAAATCTCAGCAAGTTATGGACTTCTCTATTTCCGACAACAACCTAACCCTTCAGCTCGATGGGCAACCGCCCATCAATTTCAACTCCGTTGAAGACTTGCCCGGACTCAATGCCCGTGCTATCTTCAAGGTCAATTCTTCCTCGGTTTTCAAGGAGGACGTTGACATAGTGCCTACCATCGTAGATGATAAGCTCTCTTATATTCCATGGGGCGGCGACAATCAAATGCCTTTCGACATTCTCGACCTCATAGAGAAAGACGAAACATTAGCCACCTGCCAATGTTTCAACGCCGAGGTCTGCTATGGCTCAGGCTTGCGGTATGATACCTGCGTCGCCTCTGCTTCGGTCAAGAATGAAGTCGAGGACTTCATTCTCGACAACGACCTCGCCTCATATTTTCTCGGTGTCAGTCAGGACTTCAAGCACTTTGGCTTCGCAGTGTCAGTTCTTATTCTCAATGAAGACGGCACGAAAATCGTGCGCCTCATTCGGAAGGAAGCCTGTTACTGCCGTTTCGCACCTGCCGATGCATCCGGCAAAATTCCAAAGATACTCTACGCCAACTGGCGCAAGGTCGTATCATCGCGCTCAGACATCGAGGTAATCGACCTGCTCGACCCGGCTTCACCGTGGCGAGATTTGCAAGACAAACTCGCCAAAGGGTCAAAGACCCGGAAGTTCACCGTCGTGTCGCGCATCCCGACGGTGGATTCTACATATTACCCTATACCTTATTACGCTGCGCTGTTCAAAGGGAAATGGTACAACATCAAACAGCTCATCGGCATAGCCAAGGAAGCGAAGCTCAAAAACCACGCCCCTATAAAATACCAAATCGAAATATCCGCCAAATATTGGGAGTCGATTTTCCGTGCCGAGGGCATCACCGACCGCCGCAAGCAACAGGAGCGCATCGTCCGTGAGAAACAATCAATTCTTGATTTTCTAACCGGCGCGGAAAACTCCGGCAAAGCGTGGTTTTCCACATTTTACATCACTCCCGACGGAAAGGAGCAGCACGATGTTGTCATAAACAAGATTGACGACTCAAAGGAGGGCGGCGATTGGGAAACCGACATTCAGGAAGCTATCAATATGATATGCTTCACTATGCGCGTACACTCAAACCTCGTCGGCTCCGTGCCCGGAAAGGCGCAGACCAACAACTCCGGCTCCGACAAGCGCGAGCTTTACACAATAGCCCAAGCCTTGCAGAAACCGTATCACGACCTGCTCTTTACCGTTCATCGTATCATAATCCGATTTAACGGATGGCAGGGCGTGACAGTGGACGTGCCATTTATCCAGTTAACTACACTTGATGAACACGCTGATGCAAAGCAAGTAACCACCAATCCCGACTCCAACAATGAAACTGATAACAACTGATGAGCAACTGCGTTCTCATCTTCCCAACATCATTGCCTCGGTCAAGGGCGAATCGCCCTTACTCGAAAGGCTCGCGCTCTTTCTCGACCTCGCCGAAGACTGGGTCAAAACTACTTTCACTTCGGAAAGCACGTTTAACACAATTTGCGGCTACACTGACGCGAATCCCACAAAAATACTGACCGCACGACTTGTTGTGGCAGACGCTTTGCGCCGTGCCATTCCCTCGCTCGATATTGTCCTCACGCCTAACGGCTTCGGGGTAATAAATACCTCCAATATCGCCCCGGCTTCCAAGCCGCGCGTTGACAGGCTCGTTGGTTCTATGCTCTCGCACCGCGACGATTGCATCTCTGCTCTGCTCCCGGCACTTGTCGGAGCGAGCAAATGGCTCAACTCGGACCAAGCCGACTTCTTCGGAGCTACACTCTTTCCTACTTTGGAAATCGTGGAGCTGTTACCCGGCAACGCCACCACGAAGTGGGAGCGTTACCTCGAACTCCGCTCACAGGTAATTGACCTTGAAGCGTCGTTGGCCGAAGAATGGTTTTCGCCGGAACTGATGTCAGCACTTCGCGCAGAAAACCTGCGCTCAGATCTGACTGAAGAAAGAGGTATCGCAGTCCGACAGATAAAAGCCCAACTCGTGAGCTACCTTAACGCCGGGTCGTTCAACTCGCGTAGGCTCGCTGACATAGTGAACTACATTCGCCTAAATGACAGCGATTTCAAGGAATGGCACAACTCCGATACCGCGAAGTTGTTTGCTCCGCCCATTTTCCGTAACGAGAAGAAGTCCTCCGGCTACTTCTTCTGAACTCAGGGCTGTCAGGCAGTCAGTGACAGCTGCGTCGCAAGGGTCGTTTGTCAATCATACCGAATTGGAGTTACGGCACATAGCACTGATTTTCCTATGCAAAGTTAGAATATGCGTCGGCAGGTCAAGGGCAAGACGAGTCCGCTATGAAAATCTTCCGCTTGCAGAGAGTATTTTCACGGCTGACCCTTGACTCTCTCAGCCTACTATGCACATTCTTTTGTTTGCGCGTAAAATCAAACGTGCTGCGGCACATAACTCTAAATCAATTCGATATGATACAATCAGACAAACTACCCAAACAGAGCGACTTCGCCAACCTCACTGACTACTCGCTCAAATGCCCAAAGGGGTTCAGAAGTTTCTTCGCCTACATCCACTTCCTCGATTACTCGACCTGTCTGTGGTCCAACATCTTCGCCAAGACCCGCTCTGCGGCTATGTCGCAGGTGCTTCTCAAATTCGCTGACTGCGGCGAATATATCAGCGGCATCAATCTCCACGAGAGAGAATGAACGACCCTCACAGCCTTTCAGCGGCTCCCACTTCGGGAGTCGCTTTTGCTGTCTTTTAGGTATCTGTCGGACTACCGTACATTTGCCAATAAAAATTTCTTTTCGATGGAAACCATCTCAATCAATTTCATTATTCCGGCTTCGTGGCACGAACTCTCCGACAAGCAGCTTATGTATGTCTATCAGATGCTCGCCAATGACTTCGCCACCGACGAAGTCAAGACCTTATGCTTGCTCCGTTGGAGCGGTGCAAAGGTAGAGGCTCGCCAAGACAGCGGCTCTTACATTCTCAAAAAAGGAAAGCTCATTTTTGAAGTCACGCCGCTTACAAT
>ENA-OZES01000245-OZES01000245.1-human-gut-metagenome-genome-assembly--contig:-NODE-245-length-37121-cov-5.624427_pt1 | contig 37121 bp, 30 predicted proteins | sample MGYA00245068_ERZ653609 | MGnify/ENA primary metagenome ERZ653609 (study PRJEB26926, sample SAMN06164898) | human gut metagenome | biome: ENVO:00009003; feature: ENVO:2100002; material: ENVO:00002003... | reverse complement strand
CTTATATAATGGTGTTTAACTTTGCAAAGTTAATAATAAAATATGGTTATTGCAATGAAACAGATAATGCTATTCCTGACTGCTCTAAGCGCATCGCTATGCAGCAACTCACAGACCCTTGAAAAGATGAACTGGTTCAACGAACCGGCCCAGTGGAACATCGACAGCAACACTCTCACAATGACCGTCACTCCTCAGAGCGACTACTGGCGTATCTCGCACTATGGGTTCACCGTTGACGATGCCCCTTTTTATTGGGCTGAATACGGCGGCGAATTTGAAGCAAAGGTGAAAATTTCCGGCGATTACAAGATACGTTTCGACCAGGCCGGACTGATGCTGCGCATAGACCACGAGAACTACATCAAGGCCGGAATAGAATACGTTGACGGGAAATATAACATCAGTGCTGTCGTGACTCACCACACATCCGACTGGAGCGTGATCACACTCGACAAGCCGGTGCCATATATCTGGATAAAAGCTGTGCGACGCCTTGATGCGGTTGAGGTTTTCTATTCATTCGATGACAAGGAATACACCCTTATACGAAACGCATGGATGCAGGATAACATACCGATGAAAGTGGGCGTGATGGGAGCTTGTCCGGACGGAACAGGATTCAACGCCAAGTTTGAGAACTTTACCGTGAAGCACCTTCCCGACAAACGCCGCCTCCAATGGCTCCAAAACAACGCTGAATAATCAAATGGGCAGCAACCATTGTCAGCGCGTCAGTCATTGACGGCATCCCCCGATGTTAACGTGGCAGTCACATATATTGGGACCGGCTCTAAAGAGATTCAGGGTGCGACGGCATGGCACCATGCTGTGTGCACACGAACGCCGACAGTTTCACTGCCAGTTCATGCGCCTCATCAATGGTTTTGCCACCCAGAATAGCGGCGGTGAACGCCGCGGTGAAGGAGTCGCCTGCACCAACGGTATCGGCCACCTCCACTTTTGGAGTGGGCTTGAATGAAACAGCATCAGGAGTGAACAGCCAGCTGCCGTTGGCGCCGCAGGTAAGCACCAGTATATCAAGATTGTATCGTTCAAGCAGAGTGCGGCATATCTCTTTTGTGCCGCACTCCGGGAGATTAAACATCCTACCCAGAACTCCAAGCTCTTCATCATTGATTTTAAGCACATTGCAGACTTCCAGCGATTTCTCAATAAGCTGCGGAGTGTGATAGCCCTGCCTGAGATTGATGTCAAATATTTTCAGGCGCCCCGGTTCATCGGGCATCGCGCTGATAAACTTTTGAATAGTATTGCGCGACACATCGGATCGCTGCGCCAGCGAGCCGAAGCACACAGCCTGAGTGCGTTTGGCCAACGCCTCCAGCTCAGGAGTGAAAGGGATGTTGTCCCAGGCCACATCCTGCTTGATATCATAGGTGGGCATACCTTTGCCGGCAAGCTCCACTGCAACGGTTCCCGTAGGATGATTGACTTTATCTACAAACACGCCCATCGGTTTTTGTGAGAGCTCCTGCATCAACTCATCACCCAATTCATCACACCCCACAGCACTGACCACTGTGGCGGGAATACCGAACTGCGACACATGGTATGCAAAATTAGCCGGAGCACCTCCGATTTTCTTGCCGCCGGGCAACATATCCCATAGCAATTCACCGATACCCACTACTGTCATTTTGTCATTGTTGTTATTATTCATAGCCTGCTAAATAAATATGGGGAACCAATCGCCCATATCTACACAACGAACCGTGCAATCAACATATTGCATCCTCCGCCGGCAATCCACTCCCCTGCACCGATTCCGGAAAAGACAAGCTCATCGGCCGCCGGCGGTTGATGTATCAACATTGGCATTGGCGTTGATTCGCTTCTGCGCACCTCGTTTTTGGTATCCCCAATGAACATTATAACTCAACCTTATATAAGGCATACGCATATCAAGGCGCAAATGCTGCTCATTGGTGTTCCATCGGCTTATCATCCTGGAGCCTTGGTCATACCTGCCGAACGGCATTATCATACCGGCACCGAATTGCCATGACTTCCAGTTGTAGGACAAGTCTATCAGATTCAAATCCTCGCCCCAACTGATTTTCTCGCCCCAAAGATCACGGCGGGCCTTGAGATAAGAATACATCAATGTGAATCCCCAATGAGTCACTCTAAGATTGGCATTGCCGCTCCAGTTGTAGCCATTATACTCATAGCCGGTGCCACGCATATTCTCGATTCGGTACTGGATATAGCAGCCAAATATCACCCACTTTGGAACCACATCCACTTGCGGAGCAAGAAAGAATGTGATATTTTTCAAGCCCCGGCTGTTTTCGTAGGTAGTGATAAGCCGGCCATTATCCCAATAAAGGAGCGGGGTGATGGCATTGGGGCTGGTGAAAGCACGGATACCAAACTGCCCTGTCACTCTCGGCACATTGAAATTATAGCGCAACGTGAGCATATAGGAATTGGATGTTTTCAAATCAGGATTGCCTTTGCGCCACTGAAATCCGTCAAGTTGCTGCGGCGCTATGTTAGTCTCCGTCAATGACGGCGCTGATTGCCACGACTCAAAACTGAGCCTGAAATTATGGTTTTGGTTAATGCTGTATGTAACCGTGGCCTGAGGACGCATATTCCACGAACTGCTTCCTTGATGCGACTCCCTGAACATGAAGTCGGTGTATTGCGCGCCCATGCCGGCGGTGAGTGTGAATTTCCTTATACGTTGGAAATATTCGGCGAAGAAGTACAGTTTGTCTTGCCGCTGGTGGAAAATTTGACCGCCAAGGTTTTCATACTTGGAGCGGTTGCGGTTGGCAGTATATGACACACCGGCAGTGAATCGGGACATTTTCCAGTTTTTGATATAATTGGCTTCGATTGCATACGCCTGATTGCGGTCCTTGATCATGGTGTGGACATCTGTGGCATACTCCATGGCTCCGGGCAATTTTTCGGTATAATCAGAATAGGATTTGCCGAAATAGAGCAGCGTTCTGAAATCAACTACAAGCGTTTGCTTCCCGGAAAAATGCTGCTCCAGATAAGCCGAAAACTGAGGATTGTTGCCATCGGAACCGGACTGGTCCGAGAGCTCCATCTTGTCGTAATAGTTGTCATACTCCATCAATCCATCATAGTGGGTACGGTTGCGGAATGTGTGAAAATCATTTATACCGGCAAAAAACACCGTGGTATCGGGCTTGATATAGCTGTATTCCACCCAGGCTCGCCCCATAGTGTTATCCATATACCCTCCGCGGGAGTTCTCATTGCGGGTCAGCGTCTCACCGTTGGGAAAGGTGAATGATTCTGTGTAGTCACGATGCGATTTCAGTCTGTTACTGTATTTGAAGTTTCCACCGATTTTCCATTGCGAGCGTCCGAAATTAAGCTTCAAGTCAGCCCAACCATAACCCCACGCAGTGTTGAGTGCGGGTTCAGCCTCGGTTTGAAGTGAGCCGCCGACGGTGGGATTGGCCACAATAAAATTAAGCACATAGTTTGCCCCCTTGTATCTCAGTCCGGGATTGTCAATCCATTCCACACGCTTCACTGTTTCCGGGAGAAGGGAGCGCACCTGGTCAATGGTGCACTCGCGCCCGTTGATACGCAACTGCACCGATTCGCCCGCTGCCTGAACCACACCCAACGCATCAATCACAGTGAGCGACGGAATCATGAGGTTGTTAAGCAGCTGAACACCGCTTTTGGAATTGTCAACAGCACTACGCGAAGGATAATACAGATCCATATCTGCCTTGTGAACCACCCGCGGGGCCTGTATCACAACTTCCTGCAACTGCTTGGTTGCAACACTATCGGCCGGTTCTTGTGCTATTGCTAACAATGCTATCAAAAACATCAGCAATGCAATGACAATTGGTTTCATAACGCTCGGTTTATTGGCTTGCAGTTGCAAAGGTAAAGCCAATAAAACCAAAATATCTCAACAAATGTTGAAAACAGTCCTATGCTCTAAATATTTTTCCTGAGACGGCTCAGATGGGTGGGGGTGATGTTGAGAAATGAAGCTATGTCCCCAAGCGAAAAAAGATTGAAAAGATTGGGATAGCGTGTGATCAGCTCAACATATCTCTCCTGCGGAGTTTTGCAATACAAATCCACATAGCGGTCATAGACAGTGGAATACACCCCCTCTGTGGAGTGCATCACAACATCGCGGAACTTAGAATCGCAGTCCATCAGCTCTTTCACATCTTTGGACGGGATGCAGAATATGTCACAATCCGTAACAGCCACAATGGCTAATTTTGCCTTTTTCCCATATATGCAAAAGGGCCAGTCGGCCACAAATCCATCATTGAACACAAGTCCCATCACATGCTCCGTGCCATCTGCCGAACGAGCCACATACTTCAATGTGCCCGATTGGATAAAACCTATATACTGACCGACTTTGCCCACCGACACAAACTCCTCTCCTTTGGCAAATCGGTGCAGTGCGCCCTTTGTGACACAAACATCGCGCCACGCCTCAAAATCTATCTGCTCAATATATGTGTTGAAATTGTCTGCCAAAATCAAATAAATAACGACAAAGTTAGGCAATATCCTTTAAAATCACAACCTTCCGTCAGTGCACACCTGCCTGTATATCGCCCTTCATTCGCGGCTGTTGCCGGCATATTCAGCGTGTGCCGCGCGTCAAAACAAGCGTTATCACTGCCCCTATAATCAGCACTATGCCGAGCAACGCCTTGAAAGTCAACACTTCGCCAAAAAGGAGCACGCCAAACAGCACTCCGGTGATAGGTTCCAGCGCACCGAGAATCGCCACGGGCACCGGACCTATACTCTGGACCGAGATGGCCACAGTGATCAGCGACACTATTGTGGGAATAACGGAAATCCCCGCTATGCACACCCACGGAAGCCATCCCGACGGAACAGGCTGAACCGCTGTGAACCCTCGTGTCTGCACTGCAAACACTATCATACCGAACAGCAGGGAGTAGAATGTGATTGTCACCCCAGGCAAACGGCTTATTCTACTTTTGTTGATAGCCACCATATAAATGGCGTAGGTCAATGACGAGAATATCACAAGGGCGACACCGATGGCGGTGACATTCGCCCCCGGCCCGGGATTGCACAGAAGCATCACGCCACCGAGGCATATTGCAATTGACACTATGGTCCAGCCCGATATTTTTTCGCGGAAGCATATCCATAGTATCAGCGCTATGAACACCGGCTCCACAAACAGCAGAGTCGATGCAAGTCCCACATCCATATAGTTGTATGCATCAAACAGAAGCACCGACGACATCGCAAACATGATGCCGAGGATGGCGAGCTCACCGGCCTCTTTCCGGTCAACACGAAATCTGTAGCCGCGCACTTTCATTATGATTCCCAATATCAATGCAGCGAAGAAATAGCGGTAGAACAGCACCGAGGCCACCCCGAGCCCGAGACTGTAGAGCGGCACGGCAAACAAAGGATTGGTGCCATAGCTGATGGCCGCCACCGCGCCAAGGATATACCCTTTTGTCGTTTTAGTCATATTGCTGGTGTCAAAAATCGGCGCGAAATTAATCTAAATTCTTTGACCGGGCAAATAGTCTCTTCTCGATATAGCCTCATTTTTCAATATAAAACCCACACATTTGAGCCGTTTGCGCAAATGCGAAGCATTCGCAAGTGGGCTTGTAGCGTATGTCGGCTGAAAGCCGGTGCGCGGTCAATGAACAAGTCCCACCGCAAAAAAATGATGGAAAACAGTGTTAAAAACCATGATTATCAACATTTGTTGAGAGTTTTTATTTTTATTTGCTGTAATTTTGCTCATTGAATCTTTGACCGGATGAACCGACAATCAATCATAATCACCATAATCGCCTTCTTTACCATGCTGGACCTATCAGCGAAGAAGTAAAAATAGATTTTCTTGAAACCGACTACCACTAATGAATATGAAACGATTAATTTATATTCTATTTATGTTGATATGCGCAACCGTGTCAGCAAAAGATTTCGTAAAGGATGCCGAGCCTGCTATCCTTGAGGTGTATTATACACGTATTGAAGTTACCGATACGACAAAGCGTAATTCTCATTTCTTTAAGGATCCTGTAATGCTCAGAATCGGGAAAAACAAATCCGTTTTTTGCGGGACAAAGAGATTATGGCAGGATTCTATAATGGTATGTGACCCCGCGACTTTCTGGGCTATGGATCAGGCAAAAACTATGAGTGGCAAGCGCGATGATACACAATTGGCTTGTGGTCACTATTGGAGTTATATCTATAAAAACATTCCTGAGAGGCAAGTCACAGAGCGCCTATATTTTGATATGGAAAGTTGGCAATATACTGAAGATTGGGAGAAACCGAACTGGGAAATCTGTGATAGCACAAAGACCATATTGGGATATGAATGTATTGAAGCAACTACTGATTACCGTGGAAGAAAATGGACAGCTTGGTTTGCACCCGAGATTCCCATTCAAGAAGGGCCGTGGAAACTATGTGGTCTTCCCGGACTGATTCTCGAAGCACATGATGCTACCAATGATTATATCTTTGAAGCCAACGGTATTTTGCAGAATCCCAATTCAGAAGTCGGGATATTCACCTATGATGACAAACGGGGATACAACACTGTAAGCCGTGACAAGTTTTTCAACAACTGGTGGAAATACTCAAACTCAAATTTTGCGGCGAAAATACAAGCAGCCTATGGAGTTGGTTCAACCCCGACCAATGAGAAACAAATCGTCCATCACGACAAAGAGGAAACCAACTATCCTCACGACCTATGAACCGACTGCTATTCATAATCGCATTTGCATTGGCTGCGCTGACTGGCGTAGCGCAGGTCAATGTGTCGGGTGTGGTCGTAGAGGAAGGCTCGAATGAGCCGTTGACAGGGGCATCGGTGATTCTTCGCAATGCCGAGGGGAAGATTAAGAAGTTTGCAACTTCTGATGCCAAAGGTAAGTTTACAATCTCCACTCCTGAAATCAAGGGCTATACACTCGATGTGTCGATGATGAGTTTTGCGAAGCAGACTGTAAAACTCGACAGCGTTCAGTTGCCGGTTACAATAGTCATGGAGGCTTCGGCCACAATGCTCAAAGAAGTGGCGGTGAAAGCCGACCGCATACGCGAACAGGGAGATACAATCGCCTATAATGTAGGGAGTTTCGCGCAGGCACAGGACCGGAGTATCGGCGATGTACTCAAACGTATGCCCGGTATTGATGTGTCAAGCTCCGGCAAAATCCAGTATCAGGGCGAGGACATCAACAAGTTTTACATCGAGGGTTCCGACCTGTTGGGCGGCAAATATGGTATAGCCACCAACGGCATAAACCATGATGATGTGGGAGCGGTGGAGGTAATGGAGAATCACCAACCGATGCAGGTGCTTTCGGGCATCAGTTTCTCCGACAAGGCCGCTATCAATCTCAAACTGAAAAATAAGGCTAAAGCCACATGGACTTTTCACGGCGATGCAGGAGGCGGTTACTCCTGGCAACCGGAAGGTGCTGTGTGGGACGGCGAACTGTTCGCAATGGCCGTTATGCCCGGATTTCAAAACATAACCACGTTCAAGACCAACAATATAGGCGAAGACCTCTCCGCAAGTGCCACCGACTTTTTCGCATCACGCCGTGAGACAGGCCTGAGCCAATATGTAAGCGTTTCGCTCCCTGGAGTGCCGAACCTTAGCCGCAAACGCACGCTATTCAATCGCTCGGCTTTGGTATCGACAAACTCCCTATGGAAAGTCAAAAACGGCGAGTTCAAGGCGCAGGTTGATTATTCATTCAACCGCGTCACAGCACAAGCCGCCAACATTACTACTTACTTTCTTGAGAGCGGCGACCGTGTGATTACCGAAAACCGAGATGGACGCGACCGTTCTCACTCACTTTCGGGCAAGTTCATCTATGAGGTCAATCAAAAAACAACATTCATCAACAACACTCTTTCTACAAACATTGACTGGGATGACATGAAACTCGGAGTCTCCGGCTCGTTGCCAAACGACCAATCGGCAAAATTGCCCGACTACTATGTCGCCAACAAATTTAAGATGATCAAACGGTTCAATGGCAAACATTTAGTTACATTCCAGAGCAACAACGAATGGGAGTCATTGCCGCAGACGCTCAATGTATCGCTGGATGGTAACAATATCCGTCAGCATATCGGCGATCATGCTTTCTACACCCATGAGAGTGCCGCCTACGCATTCTCAATCAAGGGAATAACGGTCAGTCTTGAAGGTGGAGTAAAGGGCTATTTGCGCTCACTTAATACAGAGCTGCCTGATATGCCGGCCGAGATACCGGGTGAAACAAGCAATATCTTGAACACAAACTATTTCACAGTCTATGCCACCCCGAAGTTTGAATATTGGGTAAAGCGGGTGAATTTCACTCTCAACGCCCCTGTCAGCTTCGCGCATTACACATTTGACAAGGCCCTTGCCAACCGCTCGGAGGTGTATTTCTCCCCATCGCTCAGCATGAACTGGAAACCGAACAACCGCTTTTCAATGACGCTGCGAGGAGGCACAGGCCGCTCACCGATGAATCTCAACATGATTCAGCCCGGCTACATCATGACCAACTACCGCACATTCAAGCAGGGCGTCGATAATTTCTACAACTCAACATCGCAGAATGTATCGGCAAGTTTCGCCTACAAGCATACGCGCCGCGGAGTGTTCGCCAACGCTATGGTGATGCAGTCGTGGTCGCACCTCCCGTACACAATGGCGCAGCAACTCTACGGTGATTACATCGTGTATTCTTACACCGATGCCAAAAGTGACGGACAAAACCTGATGGCTATGGGAAGCATCGGAAAGACTCTTGACTTCATGCGCGGCTCGGCAAACATCAACGGCTCATTCAACCGTGGCGAGTCACATCTTTTCTCCGAAAACAATGCCGTTAATTCAACAAGTATCGGCTGGAGTGTAGGAGCAAAAATCAATGGCGCGCCGCTTCGTTGGCTCAGTTTTGATTATCACATTGACTTTTCCAACAGCCAACTCCGAATGAACGGAATCAAGAACTCATGGCTGAGTGGAATGGAAAACTCCCTGCTCATCAACATCATGCCACAGGGTCAATATTGGGCCAAATGGGAATGGCGCATCATGGGTGAGCATTACCGCAACGAACTTACCGAGGGTACATATAAAAACGTGTTCCTACTCGACACCAAACTGGTTTATAAACTCAGCAAGCGCATCGAACTTTCAGCGATACTCAACAATATCTTCAACCAACGCACATACAATTACACAACCTACAGTCAGCTCTCCTCCTTCGAGTCGCAACGGTGGCTCCGCGGACGCGAACTGCTGTTCACAATCTCTTTAAGAAAATGAAAAAGATAATCACCCTCACAGTAATGTGCCTTGTGGCGATAACCACAATAGCACAAGCGAAAGCCGATATAGAGGTCTGCTACAATTACAAACATTTTCATAGAACCGGCAAGGAGCAGAATCATCAGTTGGTGCTTCTTGCGAATCCAAGTGAATCTAAATTTTACAGCCCCGAAACTGAATATGTGGACTCTTTGGAATTTACCCCGGAAGGTAAGGAGGTGTATAATCAGATGAAAATGGCAGCTTTCACTTCAGGTAATATCAAATCAGCACCATCAAGAAAAGTCCCAATGTACATAATTAAATCAAAGGCATCTGGTACTACTGAAGTATATGACGGACAAATTGCTATGATGTTCACATATACGGAGCCTTATGAGGCGCAAAACTGGATGGTTGTTGATTCAACAAAAACAATACTTGGATATGAATGTACAATGGCTACCTGTGAGTACAGGGGGCGCAAATGGACAGCTTGGTTTGCCGTCGATGTTCCCATACAAGATGGCCCTTGGAAACTGTCTGGGCTACCCGGATTAATTCTTGAAGCGACTGAAAGCACAGGACAACATGGGTTTACAGCTACAGGTATTCAAACAACTCAACGACAAATCACACCAGTTTTGGGAAAAGACCATTACGAAAAAACCGACCGTATTTCAATGTTGAAGGCTTTACGTCGTTTTGAAGATAATCCCGAGGCAGGTCTAAGTGCAGCCCTTGGTGTTAAAATCACAGTGAGAGACGGGATAAAAGTAGATAAAAAACTTGATTTTCTTGAAACTGATTACAGATAAAGATATGAGTAGATTAATAACAGCAATAGTTTTGTGTCTTGTGGCGATAGCCTCAGTGGCACAAGAAAAAGCATACATCATGGTCAGCTATGAATGCGTAAGTCCAAACAAGATGATGAAGCCAGTTACTTCAAAAATGTCATTACTGGCTTCTACGACCAAAGCAAAGTGGTTCAATGACCTGAGTCTTTGGGTTGATTCCCTCAAATCAACACCCGAAGGCAAAGCTCAGTATATGGAGACTCTAAAAAAATCTTGCATGACAGTTGAACCGGATGGCTCAACGACATGGGATTTAAGCAAAGGGCCTTCCAAAAAGGTCTATACATACGTTTTCACAAATATTGCTGACAATGGTGTCACCTTGTACGGAAAATTTGGAGAAGATCAAGGTTTTTATACGGAGCCAATAGATGAGATTAATTGGACTATTGCGGAAGATTCTACCACAACAATTCTCGGATATGAGTGCATCATGGCAAAGAGTGACTATCATGGTCGCCAATGGAAAGCATGGTTTGCTCCAGAAATCCCGGTCCCGTTTGGTCCGTGGAAATTGCGTGGTCTTCCGGGGCTCATACTCAAAGCGGATGCTGATGGTGGATTTTCGTTTGTCTCTACCGGGCTTGAAAGAACCGACAGAATAATCACACCTATGTACCTACAGGAAGATTATTCCAAGGTTGACCGATTGAAAGCACTTAACGATGCAGAATACTTCGTGAACAACGAAGAAAGCATTATGAATGCTCAAGGCCAAAGTGTGAAAATCTATATGCTCGATGACAATGGCAATAAGGTTGAAGTGCCAAAGTATGACGGCCTTAAACACAGTATAGAACCAGATTACAAGATAACAAAATGAACAGAATAATCTCTGTAGCAGCAATGTGCCTCGTGGCGACAGCCGCAGTTGCACAAGAGAAAGCTGACATCATGGTCAGCTACACCGCATCAAAAGTCAACCTCAGAGACGGGAGTCAGATGCCACCGAGCAACTATTGTCTGCTCGCCAATGCCGTGGAGTCGAAATTCTTTTCCCCGATTACCGAATACCTTGACTCTTTGCAGTCAACCCCTGAGGGTGATGCCAAGTACAAAGAAATGACGCGTGGCGCCTATCTTGGCGGGAAATTGGATGATATGCCGCGCCGTGACGGCACATACTATATCTTCAAGTCTATGACAGACGGGAAGATGAGATATTACGACATGAACGGTGTCGAGAAATACTGCTATGAAGAAGAAATCCCTCAGATTGATTGGGATTTGGCCGAAGATACCAAAACCATTCTCGGCTACGAATGCCAGAAGGCCACCGGCGAGTTGCACGGCCGCAAATGGACAGTATGGTTCACTCCCGAAGTGCCCGTAATGAATGGACCTTGGAAATTCAGCGGCCTCCCCGGACTGATTTTGGAAGCTACCGATGACTCCGGCCTGTACAATTTCACAGCCACCGGAATCCAGCAGACCGAACGGCTGATGATGCCGATGTATTCTGCCGACGATTACGAAAAAACAACCCGCACAGAGTTTTTGAAAGCCAAACGACAATTCACTGACAATCCAATAGGAACCATGAATACTCAGCTCAGTGCATTAGGCATATCAATAGGAAGCACCGGTGATGGAATAAAATTCAAGACGCGTGAAGAAGTTGATTTTATTGAAACTGACTATTAAGAACATCACACAAAGAGGATATTATTCATTATCACAGTTACATGACTCGTGGCGATAGTCCCGTACAACAGTTGTACATCGGTCAGTTTTGAATAAAAATAAAGATTTTATTTGGCCGTTAGCATTATTATTGCTAACTTTGCATTGAGTATTATCATTTAGCACCTTAACTTCAAAACTTCTACCAAACGATGAAGGACTTAGACAGGCTCTTAGCCGAAAACCTACTCAAAATCAGCGCGATAAAGCTTCAACCCGACCTCCCATTCACATGGGCTTCAGGCTGGAACTCGCCTATTTACACTGACAACCGCAAAACACTGTCATATCCCGCTGTGCGCACATTCATCAAAATCGAGATGTGCCGCCTGATTATGGAGCACTTCGGAACCCCCGACGCCATCGCCGGTGTGGCCACCGGAGCTATTGCCATGGGTGCCCTTGTGGCTGACTCTCTCGGACTCCCATATGTCTATGTCCGCTCCACTCCAAAGGACCACGGATTGGAAAATCTGATTGAAGGAAACCTTAAGCCGGGTCAGAAAGTGGTGGTGATAGAGGACCTCATCTCCACCGGCGGCAGCTCACTCAAAGCTGTGGAAGCCATCCGCGCAGCCGGCTGCGAAGTGGTGGGCATGGCCGCTATATTCACCTACGGATTCCCCGTGGCTGTCAATGCGTTCAAAGATGCCGGTGTTGACCTCATCACCCTGAGCAACTACAACGCTATGCTCGATGCAGCTCTTGAATCGAAATTCATCCGCGCCGAGGATCTCGAGACCCTCAAAGAGTGGCGCAAGGATCCCGCCAACTGGGCTCCCGGAAAATAACGGAATCAACAACACAACATCAATATTCACAACAAGGGGCGCTCAGCCCCTTTGTTGTGCAACTCATAATCATGGCTAAATACGAAGGAAAACCGGTGGTTATCAACCGCCCCGCAACAGAAGTATATCATTCCATCACCGACCTCGCTGCCTATCAGGAGCGGCTTGAGCAGCTCCCCGCCGAGGCCAAGGAGAAAATCGGCTCTGTGAAGTTCACCGACAAATCAGTGATTATTTCCGCTGCCCCGGTGGGCGACATACAGTTTGATGTGGTGGAGACACGCGAACCCGAGCTGATGAAACTGGCCGCCGCCAACAGCCCCGTGCCTTTTGAAATTGTGGTACGCATCCACCCCGAATCCGAAACATCCTGCAAGGTGTCCACACTGCTCGATGTTGACATTCCCGCTATGCTCCGCCCGATGATCGGGGGCAAAATGCAGGAAGCCGCCGACAAGTTCAGCGAACTCATCTCCGTATTCTTCAACCGCTGATGATCCGCAAACTCCTCACAGTAGCACTCCTCACAGCAGCGTGCGCGCTCTCCTCCTGCCACAAGGTGGACGATGACCGCATACCATACACCCCGGTATATATTCCGTTCACCACCGAAGGCGACTGGAACACCAATGGTGTGGCCGGCGCCATGCTCTCAAACCGATTCATAAAATCCGAGGGAGTACCGTCCACCTACTTCTACACCGACCTGTCGCAGACAGGATTTGGCGGTGTGCTTCTGGCAAGCAATTACTACGGAGAGCCGAGGGCTTTCGATTTGGCATGCCCGGTGGAGTGCCGCCGTGACATACGCGTGGTGGTGGAGAACGACAAGGCCGTGTGCCACACCTGCGGAAGCACCTACGATGTGTTCAACGCCGGAGCACCGCTCAGCGGGCCCGCCACCCAGCACCACTACGGTCTGACCCGCTACAATGTGGGGCCGGGCGGCTCAGGCACCATATATATGATAATCACCAACTGATCAATATATTTGTCATGCTCAACTATATAGTATGGAACGCCAACCCGGTGCTGATCGACTGGGGCATTCAGGTGAGATGGTACGGACTGATGTTTGCCATCGGCTTCATGATCGGCTACGAGATAGTGGCACGGATGTTCCGCCATGAAGGAGCTCCCGAGCGCTGGCTCGGTGTGCTGCTGATATGGACAGTGGCAGGTACCATTGTGGGCGCAAGGCTCGGCCATGTGTTTTTCTACGAATGGAGCTACTACAGTGCCCACCCTTTGGAGATACTGAAGGTGTGGGAAGGAGGACTTGCAAGCCACGGCGGCTCCATCGGTGTGATTTTGGGCGTGCTGATGTTCTCACTGTTCACCTCCAAGCGCAGTCCGCTATGGACATTCGACCGGCTTGTGGTGCCTATAGCCTTGGTGGGCGGTATGATACGCATCGGCAACCTCATGAACAGCGAGATTTTCGGCCATGCCACCGACCTCCCCTGGGGGTTCATGTTCGTGCGCTCGCGGCAATGGATGGAGATGTATCCAGGACAGGCCGTACACCCCACACAGATCTATGAGGCGCTCTGCTATTTTGCCTTGTTCGCGCTACTGATGTGGATGTATTGGCGCAAGAACGCCGAAAAACGCCCCGGACTGATATTCGGAGTGTTCCTGATAGGCATATTCCTGCCGCGCTTCCTGATTGAGTTTGTCAAGAACGACCAGGTGGCATTCGAGGCCAACATGGCTCTCAACATGGGCCAGCTGCTGTCGATTCCGTTCATACTGATGGGCATACTGCTTGTGGGATACGCCTTGTGGCGTCCACCGGTGAAGCTCACGTTCCCCAATCGGTTTGCCGATGAGCCCGCCACTAAAAACAAGAAAAAATGACTGACAACAAGAGCCAACTGATATTCATCTCCGGTATCGACACCGATGCCGGCAAAAGCTATGCCACCGGCTATATAGCCAGACAACTCACGGCCAAGGGGCTGAAAGTAATCACCCAGAAATTCATTCAGACAGGGTGTGAGCTTTATTCCGAAGACATTGAGCTGCACCGCAAAATCATGGGCGTTGACGCTCTTGAGGAAGACCTCAACCACACCACCGCTCCGGTGATATTCACCTATCCCGCCTCGGCCCAGCTTGCCGCCCGCATAGACGGCCGCGAAATAGACCTGAACATTGTCAGCAACGCCTCCGACACTCTCGCCGCCACCCACGACATCGTGCTGATAGAGGGGGCCGGCGGATTGATGGTACCTATCACCGACACCTACACCACTATAGACTATGTGGCTGAGCATCAATTGCCGTTAGGACTCGTGACCAACGGCAAACTCGGCTCCATCAACCACACCCTGCTGTCGCTCGAGGCTATACAGAACCGGGGCATCCGGCTCAAATGGCTGATATATAACGAGCATTTCGACACCGACCCTGTGATCAGCGCCGACACCCGCGGCTACATACGACGCTATGTGGCCAAACATTTCCCCGAAACCGAAATCATCATCGTGCCCTCCATAGAGCTTTGAAGAATGGAGATTTTTGTGTAATTTTGCGTAGCTAAAACGAAATGATGAAGTGATGCAAAGCAAAGTGTCCATATCCATACCCAAAGAAACTCTCTCGACACTACCGATTGTTACTTTTCCGGGCGAAATTATAGTTATCGACTCCCCGGAAGCGGTACCTGCTGCCGTGGAACATCTCAGAAGCTCGAAGATTGTGGGATTTGACACCGAAACTCGCCCTTCGTTCCACAAGGGACGCACCAACAAGGTGGCACTCATCCAGATATCCACCGACTCCCGCTGCTATCTGTTCCGCATCAACAAAACCGGGCTCACCGAAGAGCTGCGAGCTTTTATAGAAGACACCGGTGTCACCAAAATCGGGCTCTCGCTCAAGGATGATTTTTTTGTACTTCACCGCATCAGCGAGTTTGTGCCCGAGGGGTTCATCGACCTGCAGGAGTTCGTGCGGCCCTACGGCATCATCGACAGCAGCCTGCAACGCATCTACGGCATTGTGTTCGGCGAGCGCATCTCCAAAGGGCAGCGGCTCAGCAACTGGGAAGCGGCCGATCTCACCGCCGCCCAGCAGCAGTATGCAGCCATTGACGCATGGACATGCCTGCGGCTATACAACGAGCTCAAATCGGGCAATTTCCAGCCCGAAGCATCGCCGTTTGTGGTGCACGAACCGGTTGCCTGACACCGGCCAATCCTCATTCTCCCACCATTTTCCTCATGACCATGAAAAAGAAAACACCCCGCTCCACCTGGCTTCCCATAGTTCTACTGGCATATCTAGCCGTGATGAGCTACATCGGGCGCGGCGAGCTGCGGCAGGGACATTATCTGTACTATTTCGGCATCATAGGGTCCACCCTTGTCATCATCACCATATTGCACTTCGTGCTCAAACGGCGTGAGAAACTCGCCGCCGGGCGCAAAAACAACATCAAGAAATCATAACTATATTATCATACTTACACTTTAAATTTATACAACTTATGCGACCAACCCGAACATTAACAGCATTGCTCACCGCAGCAATGGCTTTTTCTGCTTTTGGCGAAGAGACACTACTGTCGCCTGACGGAAAGATGAAACTACAGTTTGGCCTCACAGCGTCCGGTGCTCCGGAATACGAGCTGTTTCTTGACAACCAAGAGATTGTGAAGCCCAGCAAGCTTGGGTTTGAAATCAAGAACCAGGCTCCGCTCACAGATGGCTTCCAGCTCAGGGAGGTGAAACGCTCAAGCTTTGACGAAACATGGGCTCCGGTGTGGGGCGAGGAAGACTCCATACGAAACAATTACAATGAGCTCCTGGCCGAGCTTGTGCAGCCATCTACCGGACGCGCTCTCAACATCCGCTTCCGACTCTACAACGAGGGGCTCGGTTTGCGCTATGAATTTCCCTCGCAGCCCAATGGCCATGACTATTTCGTGATCACTGACGAGAAAACCGAATTTGCCATGCCCGGCGACATGACAGCCTACTGGATTCCCGGCGATTACGACACCCAGGAATACGACTATCATGTGACACCCCTGAGCAAAATCCGCGAAACATACCGCAACGCGTTCACCGGCAATGTGTCGCAGTCGCCTTTCTCGGAAACGGGTGTGCAGACATCCTTGCAGCTCAAAACCGACGATGGCAAATATATCAATATCCATGAGGCCGCTCTGGTGGACTACCCCGCCATGCACCTCAACCTCAACGACACCACCTTTGTGTTCACCTCCCACCTCACTCCCGACCAGCGCGGCGACAAAGCACATATCCAGGCTCCGTTCAACACCCCCTGGCGCACAGTGATGGCTGTGGACGATGCTCGCAAAGTGCTCGCCTCCCGACTGATCTACAACCTCAACGAACCGAGCAAAATTGAAGATACCTCCTGGATCAAACCGATGAAATTCAACGGTGTGTGGTGGGAAATGATTGCCGGACAAGGCACTTGGGCCTACACCGACGATTTCTCCTCGGTGAAACTCGACCAAACCGACTATGCCCACGCCAAACCCAACGGACGCCACAGTGCCAACACTGAGAATGTGAAACGCTACATCGACTTCGCTGCCGACAATAATCTTCAGGGTGTGCTCGTGGAAGGATGGAACACCGGTTGGGAAGACTGGTTTGGCAATGAGAAGGATGAGGTGTTTGACTTCGTCACCCCCTACCCCGACTTTGACATCAAGGAGCTCACTGACTACGCCAAGTCGAAAGGTGTGAGCCTGATCATGCACCACGAAACTTCCGGCTCAACACGCAACTATGAACGTCACCTCCGCGACGCCTACGAACTGATGAACAAATACGGCTACCCTGCAGTGAAATCAGGATATGTGGGCAATCTGCTCCCGCTCGGACTCTACCACTACAGTCAGGAAGCTGTCAACCACTACCTCTACGCTGTGAAAGAAGCCGCCAAGCACAAGGTGATGGTGGACGCACACGAAGCCGTGCGTCCCACCGGACTTGCCCGCACCTACCCCAACCTTATTGCCAACGAGAGCGCCAAAGGCAACGAGTACAAGGAGAAAGACCCATGGCACACCTCCATCCTTCCGTTCACCCGCTTGCAGGGTGGCCCGATGGACTACACCCCGGGCATCTTTGAGATGGATATGTCAAAACTCAACCCCGGCTCCAAGGAGCGGATGCAGTTCACCATCCCCAACCAGCTCGCGCTTTACGTGACCCTCTACAGTCCGCTGCAGATGGCCGCAGACCTGCCCGAGCATTATGAAAAGTTTGCCGACGCATTCCAGTTCATCAAGGATGTGCCGGTGGAATGGAGCCGCAGTGAATATCTTGAAGCCGAACCTGCAAAATATGTCACCGTTGCCCGCAAGGACAAGAACAGCAACGACTGGTATGTGGGCAGCACCGCCGGTCGCGAAGCCCGCACAAGCACCATACCCCTCAGCTTTCTTACCCCCGGAGTGAAATATGTGGCCACCATCTATGCCGACGCCAAGGATGCCGATGCCCTCACCAATCCGCAAGCTTATACCATCACCACAAGAAAGGTCACTTCAAAAAGCAAGCTGACCATTCCCGTTGTGGCTTCCGGAGGCTACGCCATCCGCATCTCTCCCGAAAAATAATTTTTCAGACACCATATCCGTTGACTCCACCTATCTTGCCGATGGGTGGAGTTAACAGTTTTTAACCACCGTATTCTTATATTAAACAACTATTTCCTTACCTTTGCCGCAATTTACTTACAATTTGCGATAATTACAACAACAAAACTTACACATTCGCACATTGCGTAGATAAATATATTAACTTATCGTCATTCATTATTCACAAATTCTATACAATTTTTAAGGTATGAACAAACTCTGTCAATTTGCAGTCAGTGCTTTGTTGGGGACAGCATTACTCGCCCCAGCACACTCCGATGCAACAGTGCTCCTTGAAGAGAACTTCAGCTACACCGCCGGAGGGCTCTACAATCAAGGCAACTGGGTTCACCACGGCAAGAACACCAACGAGCCTATCCAGCTTGTTGCTCCGGCACTCACATTTCCCGGCTATCAGGACAATGCCGCCGGACTGTCGGCCAAACTTATAGGCACCGATGAAACAACTGCCCACGAACGCCTCCAGAAACAATTCGCCGATGAAGGCATAACATCAGGCACGCTCTATGCCGCATTGCTCATCAACATGCAATCGGGCGCCACCGGCGGCGATGTATATTTCTTCTCTTTGTGCCAACGCGGCGCCAAGAACGACCAGGGCATAGTCAACGAGAAATCCGGCTCGGAGATAGCACGACTTGTTTGCTGTCAGGCTGACAATGCAGGCAAATTTGTGCTCGGACTGTCAAAAAATGCAGCAAGCGCACAGGCCAAAACTGAAGAACTCGACCTCAACACCACATATCTTGTGGTGCTGAAATACACCTTTGTCGATGGCACCAACAACGATGAACTCGTGATGTGGGTCAACCCCGCCAGCGATGCCGAACCTGCAATCGCGCAACTCACCGGCGACAGCTCCAAAGCCGACGCATCATCCTCAATGGGACTGCAAGGCATCACCCTCCGCCAGGGGTCAGCCGGCGACAAGTTCGGCCCCAATGTGCTGATTGACGCCATACGCATCACCGACAGCTGGGCCGACCTGTGGCAATCATCAGGCACCACAGAGCCTGATCCCGGCCCCAAACCCGGCAATGGCAGTATCCTTCCCGCCGAAACATCCATTGAGCTCGGCACATTCTACCAGTACATGAAGTACACCACCACCGTCAACATCAAGGCCACCGACCTGTCGGACAATATCTCTACATCGGTCAATTCTTCGGCTGTGAAACTCGGCACCTCTTCCATCCCCATGGAGGATGCGATGTCGGAGCAGGGGTACAACCTTGAACTCACCTACACCGCCGAAGCATCGTCGCTGGATGCCACCATAACTCTCAGCTCACCCGGCACCGAGGATGCCATAATCCGCCTCACCGCCGATGCGTTCCCGGCCACTGCGTTTGCCAACTTCCGCCAGCTGTCGCAGTTCTCAGCCGATGAAACCTGCTACTTCCAAGGCAAAGCCACCATCACCTACGTTGATAATTCGGGCTCCTCTCCGGTGATCTACGCACAGGACCTTTATGGCGGCGGCGTGAAATTCAACACCGAGATGTTCCTCAACGAGAACACCCTCAAGATTGGCGACCGTATCACCAACTTCTACTGCATGACAGGCGAGCCTTCGCTCGGCATCCCCACCGTGTATCTGAGCGATTACCCCGCCATCACCGTCACCGAAGGCTATACCGTGGAACCTGCCGAAGTGTCCTTGGCGGAGCTTTCACGCGACCCGGAAACATATCTCCATCGCCTTGTAAAACTGACTGATATTGATTTCGGTGATGCAGCAGGCACCACATTCGCCACCACAGGTGTGGCTGTAACCTCCGGCACAGCTTCCGGCCGTGTGCGCCCATTCGCAGCCACCGACATTGTAGGCACGGAAGTTCCGGCCAAAGCCACATCAATCATAGGCATACCCACATCCGCTTCCGCAGCAGTGCTCAGTGTCCGCGCCCTCGCTGACATTGAAGCTGAGAACACCCCTGTGGGTGAGCCCTCGATTGAAGTCACACGCGAGCTACTTGTCAATGCCTCCGAATGGCTCCCCATCAACCGGCCCGTCGAGTTTGCCAAATTCACCGTTGTGGCCAAAAATCTTCAATCGCCCGCCATGGTTTATCATGCAGGAAAGAACCGCGACCAATTCTCCATCAATGTTGAGGAGATTCCCGCCGGCGACAGCAACACCGAGATAACCGTCACATACAATCCCACAACCAAGGGAATCCATAGCGGCTCTCTCACCATCGATGCCACACCTACCGAGCTGTCGCAATCGTTTGCTTTCACCGCACGCGCCTACGACCCTGACAATCTGCCTGAGATCAGCGTCAACACCGAATCCCTGCCCGAGTTCTCAACCACCGTGGGCACCCCGGTGACCCAAACCATCACCTACTCCACCAAGGAACTGCTTGACTACGGCTCGATCAAGATTGTGGGCGGCGAAGGTCAGTTCTGCATCAACTCCACATCGATGCTCAAGGATTGCAACGACGCCACCCTCACAGTCACATTCTCACCCACAAAAGCAGGCCTGTATTCAGCCACCATCGAATTCAGCGCCGACATGGCTCAGACCATCAGCATTCCCGTGTCGGGCATAGCTTCTGGTACTCCCCCCGTGGAAGATAAGCAGGGAGATGAATTCACCATGGCCTCGTTTGACACCACCACAGCCTTCCCGTATGTATATGAGGATTTCCAGAACTGCGGTGATTCCAACAAGCCTCTCCATATTGACCACTGGACCAACGCCGCCATCACAGGCACACGGGCATGGTGGGCTTACACCGACACCAACGACCCCGACAAGAAGATGGCTAAAATCACAGCCTACGACAGCAAGGCCGATGACTCTTCACTCTGTCAGATGCTTCTGCTCTCGCCCTGCCTTGACTTCATCAATGCCGAGCAGCCTCTGCTCACATTCAGCATCATGGGCCAGAATATGCGCGACGACCAGCTCGACAACCTGCAGGTGCTCTACATCGACCCCACCACCGAGCAGACCACCGCACTCAGCATCAAGGCAGCAGCCTCATCGCCCCTTGATGAAGTATATGCCGAACCTATCAACGGCCTCAACATCCCCGCATCGTCCGACTATAACGGCGAATGGCAAAACTATGTGATTGACCTCAAGGGTCTTGACATAGCCGACAAATTCTTCATCGGGTTCGGATTTACATCAATGCGCGGACATGAAAGCTCAACCATCTACTATATTGACGACTTCTCGTGGGGACGCGCCGACATACCGTTTATCCGCATAGACCAGCCGTATCTCGACATCGAAGCTACCATCAACCAGCAGGCATCCTCACTCCCCGTCACCGTTGAAGGGTTGAACCTCACAGGTGAAATCAGTCTCACTGTCACCGGTGCCAACGCCTCGAAGTTCTCCGTTGAGCCCGCCACCCTCCCTGCTGAAGGCGGCACATTCAATGTCAACTTCACCTCCGACACAGAAGGCGTTCACGAATGCTACATCCAGCTCAGTGCCGAAGGCGCACCCGACTCGTTTGTTTCCGTGCAGGCCAACAACACCTCACTCGGAGCCATCGACACCATCACCGGCAATGCCGACACACAGCTCGTGGATGTTTACAACCTCCAGGGCATCCTGATTCTGAGCCAGGTGACCAAGGCCGAAGCCATGAATCAGCTCCCCGCCGGCCTGTACATCATTGGACAGGAAAAACTGTATGTGAAGTAACATTCCCCTCCTCACCCTCCCCAAGAGACTGCGCTCCTGCGCAGTCTCTTTTTTATTACCCCCAAAAAGCCATAATATTATTTGCCGTTTTCCAAAAACATTGTAACTTTGCGGCATAGCCTTCGCCGAGGGAAATGGAGATTTTCATTCTGGCGGAGGGTTTCAAAAAGCGTTTGTCATAACGCTTTGTTCTTGACTCTCAGAAATCTGGCAGTTTCTATTCGCAGTCAACAGACAAAGCAGCGACAGATGTCTATGGGTACGTTTATCAATGTGCCTCATTGTGTGTGTCATGCAATGGGCATACTTGTATATCTGTATCGGCGTGGGCTTCTGGAGTTGCTCGTTCCTTGACTGCGGGCCATGCCAGATGCCTTGAGAGTGGAACGGGCCACTGATACAGATTCCCGCGCTTTTTGCTATCCATAATCATTTGTCATTCAGGGGAGTCAATGACATAAATTTTACACAATCATTATCATGAAACCATTGATTTACCTACTTGTGGGTGCAATGCTGTCACTCCCGATGACATCCCTGGCAAAAAACGATGCCAAACAGGCCAAAAAGGAACGCACCGAACAGCAGAAGCAACGCAAGGAGCAAAGGAAATTCAGCGAAAAGGAACTTAACCAAAAGGCCACCAAATCGGCCCGCAAAGAAGCCAAGCGACTCGCCAAGGAGGGGTGGACCGTAGCCCCGGGTTGTCTGCCGCTCGACAAACAGCTTGACCGCACCTACATCATGCAATTTCAATATTCCGACATCAACACCCCCACATACATCATGGGAGATGGGATGAGCGTTGCCGGCAACTATGATGGCGCCAAAATACAAGCTATGGAGTTGGCAAAATTCAACATCATCAGCCAACTTCAATCCGACATTACAGCTCTTGTGGAGAACACTGTGGCCAATGATCAACTGTCGGATGAGGAAGCTGCATCCGTGAGCAGAACCGTGATGGCCTCCAAAAATGTGATGGCGCAGAAACTCGGACAACTAACCCCAGTGCTTGAAACCTACCGCACCACCGATAAAGGCACCAAAGAAGTACTGGTAAGAGTGGCATATAATCTTGAACAGGCCAGAAAGCTGGCCATGGAAGCAGTGAAAGCCAACCTTGAGGCCAAAGGTGACACCCTCCATAAAAAGATTGATGCGCTGCAACTTGATCGCTAAACTCGTCACGGCGTGCGCCTTGGTACTGACCTATGGACCCGGCCACAGCAGAGAGCTGAAATCTGTGAGCGCCACCTACACATACCATGCCTCGGAACAGATGACTGTGGAGCAGGCAAAGCAAACGGCACTTGACCGCGCCATCACCGAAGCTCTCGCTGCGGAATTCGGCACACTCGTCTCCCACACCACTGCCACCACCATCACTGCCACTGAAGAACAGCAACATTCAAGCATAATCGCCACCGGACAGAGCGAAGTGAAAGGTGAATGGATAGAAACTGTCGGTTCACCTAAATTCGACATCATGTTTGCCGACGGCCTGTTGACAGTCAAGGTAGAGGTGAAAGGGAAAGCCCGTGCCATCGATTTCTCACAACCGGCTTTTCACGCTATCCCTGTATGCAACCATATTCCATCCACCGAATTTCACGATGGTGATGCCATGGAGCTGGAATTTCAGGCTCCGTGCGATGGATACGTGGCAGCATACCTGATAGATGCCGCGAGCGAAACTGCTTACAGGATTTTGCCCTACACTCTCACTGCCAACACACCCATGACCGTTACTGGCGGGAAAAACTACCTATTCTTCAACCGCAGGCAGTCCGACACACCGGCCATGGTGGACGAACTTGAGATGTCGGCCGAGAACCAATTGGAGCTTAACGACCTATACATTCTGTTCTGTCCCATCATCTTTGACCTGCCGATAGTGAGTGATAACGACGGGTACAACATACATTCCCTGCCGCTCAAGCAATTTCACCGTTGGCTCGCCACTTCCCGCAGCCGCAACTCCAGTTTGCAATTAAAAACAATACATATAACTATCAAGAATCCACAACAATGAAAAAACTTATTCTAACACTTACCGTTCTTTTATCCGCATTGTCAGCTTCCGCTCAACACTACCGCGGATTTTTTGACTTCATGACCACATTGCCCATATCCAACTCCAACGGCACCACATTCGATGATGCCGGCGGTTTATCCATCGGATGCACCACATCCCACGGCGTGCAGTTCAAGAATCTGTTTGTCGGAGTCGGCACCGGAGCGATGTTCATACCCTCATCATACAATGTAGGACTGCCTGTATTCGCCGAAGCCCGCTGGGATTTTTTCCGTGGCCGTACCATCAACTTTTTTGTGGGATGCAAAATCGGCGGAATCTTCAACATCAGCGATGATAAATACGGTATTAATGTGGATGGTGAAAAAAATTCCTACGATTTTGAATCGGATAATTCATATTCATACTACAACAGCTATGGTGATGCCGGCTACGGCAACCTTTATTTTCAACCGAGTGTGGGAATGAGGTTCCGGCTAAACAATACCATGGGCATCAATGTAACCCTAAGCTACCTCCCCATGAAGTTCAACAAGGAAACAACCGGTCATGGATATACTCGTCACATAACAGGCAATGACTCATGGGGTGACCCGATATACAGCTATGAATACAATGACTGGACTGAGTACTCCAAGTTCTGGTCGCATAGAATAGCATTATCCGTCGGCATTGATTTCTAACATCTATGGGAAAATATTTATTTATTCTTTTTGCAACCATAGCGATTTGCGCTCATGCCGCAGACAATGTGGTGGTTGACCATATCCGATACACCCTGCAAAAAGACAACACGCTCAAATGCGCAGCCGACAATAAGGACGCCCTTGTGGATGTGGTACTGCCGGAGATAGTAAGACTCAATGGCATAGACTACTATGTGACCAGAGTGGACAGGGAGGGATTTCGCAAATGCAAAAATCTCAAAACAATTGAACTGCCCAACTCAGTGAAACATATTGGCATAAATGCGTTCAACGACTGCAAGAATCTGGAGTCAGCCGTAATGCCCGATGAGGCTGAGGCAGCCATATTTTCCGGCACATACGGTTATGGCCGACAAGGAATTTTCAAAGGATGCACCAAGCTCACAACTGTGAGTGGCCATGACATACCGTACCCACGCTATCTAATCTACGACGCCTTCCACGACTGCAAAGAGGTGCCGTTCTACAACACAATTCTCACCGAAGGGAGTGCCAACCTTACCGCACGCACATTCAAGACCGCCGGATTTACTGATTTTGCCTCCTCAAGACTCAAACGCAGCGTTGAGGAATGGCAGTTGCGCAAACCATACGAGACTGTGGCCCAATGGGAAAACCGTGTAAACGATGCCTCTCGCAAAGCCATGATTGATGAAACATTGGCCACGCTCAAGCATGAGTATATTGAACAAAACGCTCCACACTCGCCACGCGGCAAACTCGGAGAGTACGTGCGTGACTTTGAATTCTTCCCTGTGAAACTCGGAGGCAATTTCGGCACTGTATATGCAGCAGTTCCGTATTCCGACTGTCAGCAGTTCAAAGCGGCATGGCAGGATGCTGTGATATCCCCTGTTTACGGCGTGATGGACGATAATCTTGCCGTGCTCTCATGCAAATTCATTGTCAATGGCAAGGAGTACCCTTCGGCACGCAGTTATGCCGAGGACGATTTTGCACCTTTGGCACTGAATATAGCGCCGCTCTCGGCAGTGAAAGAATATGAACAGATGGCTCAAAGCGATGACTTGAAGAACAAAAGTAAGAAATTCACACCCGATGTCATTGACCTCAACATTCCGCAAAGCGACATCTCCAACAACCGTATGTTTGCAGTCATTATCGGAAATGAGAACTACCAGCGTGTGGCACCGGTGGAATTTGCGGCCAATGACGCCAAAGTTTTCGCCAAATATTGCGAACGCACTCTCGGCATACCGCAGCAGAACATCCGCACATATTTCGATGCCACTTACGGCGACATCATAGCAGCCATGCGCGACATCAAAGATATTGCATCGGCCTACGATGGCGATATTAAGGTGATGGTGTATTATGCAGGTCACGGTGTGCCGGACGAGAGTAATCGCAACGCATATATCCTCCCTGTAGATGCCTCCGGCTCCGATCTTGAAGGCTGCTACTCTCTTGGCAAACTGTATGAAGAATTAGGGTCTCTTAATGCAGAACTTGTCGTGGCCTTTGTGGATGCATGCTTCAGCGGTTCGCTCCGAGGTGACGGAATGTTGGCAAGTGCCCGCGGCATAAGACTTCGTCCCCGTGAGCTCCAGGCGTCAGGCAACCTCGTTATAGTATCCGCGGCTTCCGGGGAACAATCAGCACTGCCCTATGAAGAGAAAGGCCACGGCATTTTCACATATTATATGCTTCAGAAACTCAATGAGTCAAATGGAGATGTTAATCTGGGAGAGCTGAGCGACTATATTACCACAGAGGTGGCCCGCCAATCGGTGGTTGTGAACCATAAGCTTCAAACCCCCACAGTCAAGTTTTCGCCATCTCTCACCGACAACTGGCGTGAACTCAAAATAAAATAGCATTGCGCCAACCCGCAATCGGGAGAGGGTGTGTCAAAATATTCATGGCACGCCCTCTTTTCGTAACCTGCCTCTTATTTATGGACCATGCGGTGGGACAAAAGAGATTTATTTAGTACTTTTGCGTAATCAAAACCATATTGAAGATATGAGTGTAACGATACTTGGCATAGAGTCGTCGTGCGACGACACTTCGGCGGCAGTGATACGCGATGGACTGCTTCTGAGCAATGTGATAGCATCGCAAAGCGTACATGAAGAGTATGGCGGCGTGGTGCCGGAACTCGCCTCACGCGCCCATCAGCAGAACATAGTGCCGGTGGTGGATGCCGCTATCAAACGTGCCGGCATAAGCAAATTGGATTTGGATGCCATAGCTTTCACCCGGGGTCCGGGACTGCTGGGGTCGCTGCTTGTGGGCACTTCGTTTGCCAAAGGGCTGTCGCTCGGACTGAGGATACCGATGGTGGATGTGAACCATCTGCACGGTCATGTGCTGTCGCACTTCATACGCCGACAGGCTGACGACAAGGTACCGGAATATCCTTTTTTGGCTCTGCTGATTTCGGGCGGCAACTCGCAGATTATATTGGTGCGCAACTACAACGATATGGAGATTCTTGGGCAGACAATCGACGATGCCGCCGGCGAAGCGTTTGACAAATGCGCCAAGGTGATGGGGCTCCCCTACCCCGGAGGTCCGCATATCGACCGCCTTGCCGCTGTCGGCAATAAGAATGCGTTCAAATTTGCCAAGCCTCGCATCCAGGGGCTGGACTACAGTTTCTCGGGACTGAAAACCTCGTTTCTCTACACCCTGCGCGACAATATCAAGCTCAACCCCGACTTCATAGAACAGAACAAGGCTGACCTCGCCGCCTCTCTGCAACATACTATCATCGAGATACTTCTCGGCAAGCTCCGAAAGGCTGTGGAGCAGACCGGAGTGAAAACCGTGGCCATAGGCGGAGGCGTAAGCGCCAATTCGGGTGTGCGTCAGGCTGTGGCCGATTTCTGCTCCGAGCGTGGACTTGAGGCGTTTATCCCCGAACGCGCTTTCACCACCGACAATGCCGCGATGGTGGCCATTGCGGGGTATTACAAATATCTTGACAAACAATTCTGCGCCTACTCCGAGGTGCCTTACGCAAGGGTAACGGTATGAATATAGCGATTGTGGTGATAGGCGACGAGCTGCTGATAGGTCAGGTGACCGACACCAACAGCGGCTTCATAGCGCGGCATATCGCGCCTTACGGATGGCAGGTGAAGAATGTGGAGGTGGTGGCCGATGACCCACAGGCCATAGCCGATGCTCTGGACCGCGCATTCTCGCTCGCCCCGGTGGTGCTCACCACAGGCGGCCTCGGCCCCACCAAGGACGACATCACCAAAGGGGTGATGTGCCGCTACTTCGGCGGCGAGCTTGTGGAGGACGCCGAGGTGCTGGAGAATGTGAATACAGTGTTCAGGAAACGCGGATTGAAGCTCAACGACCTCACACGCTCGCAGGCCATGGTGCCGAGCAGCTGCACTGTGATACAGAACCGTGTGGGCACGGCCCCTATCATGTGGTTCAACCACACTCACCCCAACGGAGCGCGGCAGGTGCTGGTGTCGATGCCGGGTGTGCCGTTTGAAACATCCGAAATGTTCTCCTCCGAGGTATTTCCGCGCCTGAGGGCGTTTTTCCCCTCGGATGTGGATGTGGAGCACCGCACCATGGTGGTGGCCGACATCACCGAGAGCGATCTCGCCACTCGCCTGTCTGATTACGAGGCACAACTGCCTTCCGGATTTCACCTTGCCTATCTGCCCAAGCCGGGCATCATCCGCCTGCGGCTTGATGCCACAGGATGTGACAAGGATATTTTGACTGCCCAACTTGAGGAGCAATGGCAGAAACTGCTCCGCGAGGTGGGAACAAACTTGCTGTGGGACGGTGATGCCGAACCGGCGGAGATACTGCTCCGGGAGCTGGATAAGAAAGCCCTCACTGTGGCCACAGCCGAAAGCTGCACCGGCGGCAACATTGCCCATCAGATCACGCTTGTACCCGGTAGCTCAAGCGCGATGCTCGGCGGTGTGGTGTCTTATGCCAACACCGTCAAGACACATCTGCTGGGCGTTGACCCCGAAACCATCCGTACACTCGGAGCGGTGAGCATCCCCGTGGCGGAGCAGATGGCACAGGGAGCACGACGCGCCACACATGCCGACATTGCCATGGCCACCAGCGGCATAGCAGGCCCCGGCGGAGCTGTTCCGGGCAAACCGGTGGGCACAGTGTGCATAGCCGTTGACACCCCCTGGGGCACAGTGAGCGGCGAATATCATTTTCCGGGCAACCGCAGCCGCGTGATAGACCGCGCCACGCAGACCGCCCTCATCCTCGCCATCCGCCAACTGCAAATACACCGGACAATTATAGAATAAACAAAACTATAGAATAAACAAACCCAACAGATAACCTACCATGAAAGAACCGACCGCCAGATTAAGTGTTGTAGATGCTTTGAGAGGATTCGCACTTCTTGCCATCGTGCTTCTGCACAATCTCGAGCACTACAATCTCTATTTCTTTCCCCAAGCGACTCCCAGCTGGCTCCAATGGCTTGACAAGATAGCATGGGACACCACTTTTTTTGTACTTGCAGGAAATGCATACGCCACATTTTCATTGCTTTTCGGCTTCAGCTTCTATATACAGATGCGCAATGCCAGGGCCAGAGGTTGTGACTTCCGCATGAGGTTTGCCTGGCGCATGGTTTTGCTTGCATGCTTCGCTATGCTGCATTCACTATTCTACAATGGAGATATATTGCTGCTATACGCCGTTTGCGGACTAATCCTTATCCCGGCCAGCTCATTGAGCAACCGTACACTTGTAGTTCTATCGCTTGTGCTGATGGCTCAACCTTTTTGCTGGGGGAAAATAATTTATGCGCTGTTCAACCCTGACTATGTTGATACAAACAGTCTGTTTGTACCTTTCGCTCAGGCTGCCGAACAGGCGGGAATGAACGGCAATATCCTCCAGACACTTTGGAGCAACCTCCACGACGGAATACTCTACAGCAATCTGTGGCAAATAGAGGCAGGTCGCCTCTCACTCACTCCGGCTCTTTTCATGACCGGGATGGTGCTTGGCCGCACGGAGATGTTCATCAAATCGCCCCGCAGCCAACAATTCTGGCGCAAAGCTCTGATATGGGCTATCGTATGCGCTGTTCCGCTCTATCTGTTGCGTGAACTTGTGCCGCCCCATATCAGCAATATCACTATCGCATCATATTACGGAATAGCAGTGCCGAGGATGTTCAATGTCGCAAGCATGACCGTTCTTGTATCATTGTTCATTCTGTGCTGGTTCCATGCCGGTGACGGATACAGGTTTCAACGCTCCGTCATTGACTATGGCCGCATGAGCCTCACCAACTATATCACCCAGTCAATAATTGGTGTGGCGATATACTACCATTGCGGACTGGGACTATATGACAAAACCGGAGCAGTGGCAACACTTCTCATAGGACTTGGGATATTTGCCATTCAACTTGCATGGAGCAGAAATTGGCTTGCATCCCATAAACAGGGGCCGTTGGAGATGATATGGAAGCGCCTTACCTGGCTGCGGATGCCGGCAACCCCTGCTATCCGATAGCTTTCAGCTCGATGTCAAATACAAGGGTGCTTCCTCCGGGAATACCGGGCTGGGACCGCTTGCCATAACCCATCTCAGCCGGGATATATATCTCCCAGCGGTCGCCGACACGCATCCCGGGCATGGCGATTATGAGTCCTTGGATGAGCTCGCGCAGCCGGATGGCCAGCGGGGCACCTCCACGCGAGGAGTCAAATGTCTTGCCATTTATCAACTTGCCGGTGTAGTGCATCACCACCACACTGTTGCGGTTGGGCGAAGGCGCGGACGCATTGCCGCGGTGAATCACCTTGCGATAGATATTCTTGTCAATGAGTTCCACTCCCGGCTCGGTGGCTTTGTCGGTCAGCCACTGGCGGTTGTTCATTATATAATCTTGCTTGGGCATATATTCTTGATGATTAAATAAATGCAATGATATGTGAGCGAGGTTACCCCGGATTGCAATATGGCCCGGCAGGCTCTCTGCGAAGCCACAGCCGGAGTGCCGCAACCGTTCACTCCGGTGAGCGAGATGTGGCGCAGAAGATCACGCGATGAGGCAAACTCCAACCGCTCCACACGCTCCTCCACGGCGAGAGTGCAATCCGCCGGGAGCTGCAATCCGCGCCATTCATCGGCGGAAAGATAGCGCAGAGAGTTAGGGAGCATGGAGAGTATTTCACGGAATGTGTCCGGACCGAAGGTGGAAATCACCGCCACCCCGCCGGGAGCCAAAGCCGCTGCACACCTGGCAACAAACTGCCGGGGATTGTTCATCCATTGTATTGTGGCAGAGGAGACTATGACATCCACATTTTCAAGTTGACTCACAGCCGTTTCGGCATCGCATCTACAATGCTCGCCCGGTAGCTGAGGATCAATCACAGATATATCCCACAGCTCCAGCCGCCGCGGGCGCAGCCAGCTGGAGTAGAGGCGTGTGAGCAGTCCACCTCCGGCTCCTACCTCCACCATGGAGTCAACCGTGGGCGGGACAATCCGGCGGAGAGCAGTATCGACATGCCCGCAAACGGTGCGCTGCACAATTGCGTTTTCGCAATATGTGTCAGCATGGGAGGAAAACTTCCTCGCCACATCGTTTTTGTCAATCAGCAGCGAATCAATAAGTTTCTGAAAATCGGGGAGATGGCCGCAATCTAATTCACGCAGATCAGCCAGCCGGTGCCATGCCCGCCGCTGATTGTCGGGCGGTATGATGGCATCGTGCAAACCCACATACGCTATGTCCCATCGCTGCGGTTCTATAGGTGTGAGATTGCCAAACAGTTCAAGTTCAACCATCAAGGAGTCAAGCGAGCGCTGCGGCATCTGCTCTTTCCACCGGCTGAACTGCTCGCCATCCACGCACATCCGGCGATAGAATTTGTAAACCGACCGCTCGCTGAGCCCTTCCAGAGTGGCGCGGTATATCCGCCCGGGAATACCGTAATCATCACTCACCGGCATCGGGGTGCCGTTGACAGCCACCCGCAGTGTCACAGGCCACGCGGGATGCTCAAGCAGCACTCGCTCGGCCATGCTTACACCATACGACCATGCCAGAACACAGATTTCACGGTAGCCGTCAATCCATTGTGGCATAGAACCGTGGGTATGATAGGAATGAACCACTGCAATGTCATATCCGCCGCGCTCGAGGGTGCGGAACATTCCAGCATCCATGCCCCATCCGGCGAATATCAGCAGAAGCCGGGGTTGATTGTCGATACTTATCTTCTCTACGGTCATAAAGCACGGGACAATGAGTTGACAAGCAGGTCAATATCTTCCTTTTTCATGGAAGCACTGAGGCTGATCCGCAGTCTTTCGGTGCCCGGGGGCACAGTCGGGGTGCGGATGGGGAGCACCTTCACGCCGTCGTCGAGCATCCGTCGCGACACTTCCACAGACTTTCTGGCATCGCCTATAAGTATGGGAATGATATATCTTGGATCATCGGCCACAGGTATCATCTTGGCTCTCAGCTCATTTTTGAGATACTCCGCGAGGGTGGCAAGATGTACGCGCACCTCCGGGTGGGCTTCTATCCACCGGAGCACATGGAGCGTATATGCACAGCTAATCGGGGGCAATGCCGTGGAAAATATAAAGCTGCGGGCCTTGTTGACAGCTATCTGCCTCACCTCATCACTCATGGCGGCAAACGCACCGCTTGAACCGAGTGCCTTGCCAAATGTGCCTATCACCACATCCACCGCCCCGGGTTCGGGGAGCAGAGTGTGCATACCGAGGCCGTCGCGGCCAAGCACACCGAACGAATGGGCTTCGTCAACATACAGCATCATGTTGGGATATAGTTTTTTGAGCTGCACAAGCTGAGCCAACGGCGCACTGTCGCCATCCATGCTGTAAACCGACTCCACAATCACCAGCACGCGCTCGTATTTGTCGGCCTCCATACCGAGCAGCCGCTCCAGATGCGCCATATCGTTGTGACGCCATCGCTTGAAAGGCGCCTTGCTGAGCATTATGCCGTCGATGATGCTGGCGTGAACAAGTTTGTCGGCCAGAATCATGGTGTCACTGTCGGCGAGTGCCGACACCATCCCGGTGTTGGCATGATAACCGCTGTTGAACAGCAGCACCTCCTTGCCAAGAGCCTGCGCGAGATGTAGCTCAAGTGCATGGTAATGCTTCTGGTCCGAGGCCAGCAGACGCGAGGCCGATGATGTGAGCGATATGTCACAGTTGTGCGGATCGCTGAAAAAATCACGCTGCACCTCACCCTCCGCTGCCACGCCGAGATAGTCGTTGAGCGAGAAATCAACAACCGCCGAATCATGTCCCGAGGGGATGGTCCGGAGATTGCCCTGCTGGCGCAGTTGGTCTATAACAACGGAATATTTCATCTTATGATCTCAAGCATTTGGGTGATGAGATGCTGCAACTCTCCGTCGGATATGATGTATGGAGGCATCACATATACATTGCGTCCGAACGGACGCACCCAGATGCCGCGCTTTACACACTCCTTCTGAAATTCGCCCACATCCACAGGCTCCTTCATCTCCACCACGCCAATCGAACCGAGCACTCTCACCTCCTTGACCCTGGGGTTGGAGGCAGCCGGAGCAAGCAGCCGGCTCAGCTGCTCCTCGATATGGCTCACACGCCGTGCCATGTCGTGCTTTTTCAGCTCGGTGAGCGAAGCTATGGCCACGGCACACGCCAACGGATTGGCCATGAAAGTGGGACCATGCATCATCACACCGGCCTCGCCCGACGATATGGTGTCGGCCACATCCTTGGTGGTAAGCACAGCGCTCATGGTCATATATCCGGCGGTGAGCCCTTTGCCGATACACATTATATCAGGTTCAACCCCGGCATGCTCCCAGGCAAACAGTTTGCCGGTGCGCCAGAACCCGGTGGCAATCTCATCGAAAATGAGATAGATGCCATATTTATCGCACAGCTTGCGGGCCTCCACAAGATATTGGGGATGGTAAAAATACATGCCGCCCGCGCCTTGCACCACAGGCTCGAGAATCAGAGCCGCAATCTCATGATGATGATCGCGCAGGGTCTGCTCAAGCTCACTCATGGCATCCGGAGTCCACTCCTGCCCAAACTTCACCCTCGGCTGCTCAACGAAGAAACGGACAGGGAGAGACGGACCGAACGCACCGTGCATACCGGTCACGGGGTCGCACACGCTCATGGCATTCCATGTGTCGCCATGATAACCTGACCGGATGGTCACAAAGTTGGTTTTGAGGTGCGAGCCACTTTTTGCCACTGCAGACTGTACCGCCATTTTCATGGCCACCTCCACGGCCACGGAGCCTGAATCGGCATAGAAAATATTGTGCATGGACGGCGGAGCCATCTCAAGCAGCAGTTTGCCGAGCTCAATAGCCGGGGCATGGGTGAGGCCGCCGAACATCACATGGCTCATCCTGGCCAGCTGGTCGGTGACGGCCTTGTTGATGGCCGGATTGTTGTAGCCGTGAATCACACACCACCATGACGACATGCCGTCAATAAGCTCGGTGCCGTCGGTGAGCTTGATTTTCACACCGTTGCAACTGTCCACCATATAGGTGGGCAGAGGGTTGATGGTTGATGTATATGGGTGCCAAAGGTGCTCCCGATCCCAGTCGGAATGTACCGGTATTGCCTCTTTGCAGTCTGTCTTTTCCATGATGAAGTCAACTGAAAAAATCCGGTGCAAAGGTAGCAAAAAATCCCCACTTGACCCACAGGTCAGCGCAGTTCCACTATCAGCGGCTCATCAACGCGCCACGGTGTGGTAAGGGTCACGGATTTACGCGAGGAATCGTAGCTCCAGTCACGGATTTTGAGCTTGCGTCCGTTGACAGCCACCGAAGCAGGACGCTCCATTTGCCGCTCCACAGTGAGCATCAGCTGCCTGTCCACGGGCATTGCGGGATAAGAGCCGGAGAGCTCTGCCTCAACACGCACCACACCGTCGGAACTGCTCCCCCTGAGGGTAACAATGGCATATTCCCCCTTCTGCAACGCCTTGGGGTTGGCATGGTCATCCTCATACACCTGCCCAACAGTCTCGCAGCCGGGAGAGGGATAGTAATAGATATGATATTGCGATGCGTCAAAATCGCCGGTATTCTCCATCTCCTTGTCGGTCTGCACTAGGAACGACCCGAGGCGCACGAAGCGGGGAAGGATGTCAAGCGGAGCGTGATACGACACAGTGTCGCCGGTGGAATACACTTCCCCTGCGGGATTGAGATAGTCCACCCACCGACCCTGCGGCATCAGCACCACGCGCTCAGCGGCGCCCTGCTCCAGTACAGGAGCCACCAGCAGATTCCTGCCCCAAAGATACTCGTCGGCATTATCCTGACTCACGTTACCCCCATGGAAATTAAGCGGACGCACCAGCGGCCAACCCTTGGTGGCGTTTTCCCAGGCAAGGGTATAGTTGTACGGGAGCCACTTGTAGCGCTCCTTGATGAGATTTTTCAACACTTCCTCCTGCTCGGGATAATGGTATGGCTCGGCATCCACTGTGGAGTGGGTGCGTAGCACCGGCGAGAATGTGCCCAGCTGAAGCCAGCGCACATACAGTTCAGGATCAACAGGATTGGACGGATCAACAGCGAACCCGCCAACATCGTGACTCATATATCCAAGTCCGCTCAAGCCAGAGTTGAGCATGATATTGACCTGCGGTTTCAAGCCGCCCCACGACCTGCTTACATCGGTGCTCCAAGGAAACACATTGAAGCGCTGCAACCCGGCAGTGCCGCCACGCATCATGGTCATGAGTCTTGTGTCGGGATACTCCTGTTCAAACAAGTCGTAAATAATCTTGCTCCAATCGTTGCCATATTGGTTGTGATACTCCCTTGCACTCAAGCCGTTGGCATGAACAGCACCTTCGGGGTGCACCTCCGGCTCGCCGAGGTCGCCCCACCAGCCGGAAACACCCTCGTCGGTGAGCGTGCGATACCGCTCGCGTAGCCATTGAGCTGTGGCGGGGTTAGCCACATCGAGCATACCGCCCTGCCCCACCCAGATGGTGACAGGCTGCGTGCTCCCTGCCGAATCTACGGCAAGCATACCGCGGCTGCTGAGGTATTCATAATTGTCCACACCGCGCCCATTGGAAAGAACGTAGGGTTGCGATATTATCACGGTATTCACCCCTTTGTCCTTCAACTCCTTGAGCATACCTTTATGGTCAGGCCACTGGTCAGCGTCCCACGCCAGACGGCCCATATCCTCCTCCTTGCCATACCAGTAAAGGTCAAGCACGACACCGTCAAGCGGATAGCCGCCGGTTTTGAGCGAGTCAATCACGGCGCGGGTTTCGGCCTCTGTTTTATATCCGTATTTCGAGGTGATATACCCCAACGACCATACCGGCGGGAGCTGCTGACGCCCCACGAGCGCGGTCCATTGCTCCACCACATTGGCCATTGAGCCGCAGCCGTTGACAAAATAATAGTCCACATCCTCCTTACCCTCGGTAGAATAGGTGAGAGTGCCGTTGTCAGTGGCCAGCCATGCCGCAGCATAGTCGTCAAAAAACAGGCCATACCCCTGCTCCGAGAGCACAAACGGCATACAGATATTCATCTGCTTGATGCGCTCCTCCCCGGCGGTGTAGCCATAGTTCTGCTTGTTGTACATCACCAGAGTGTCGCCGGCAATATTGAAACTATAGCCACGCTCTCCGGCTCCATAAAGAGCACCATCACCCATACGATGGATGCTAAGCCACTTGCGACCCAAAGAATCGGTCCTCACACCATTGTCAGCCACAATTCGCGGCACACCGCCGTCAATCACCACCGCACCGGTAGCCATGTCGAGCATCACAGTGGTGCTTCCTGTGGTCAGCACCTTACTGGAGCCAACCGTTGAGCATACGCCATTGGCCGCCGACCCATCGAGCACCACAGCCGCCGATTCATGCCCGTGAGTCCCGGCAGCACGATTGCACACCTTAATAATATAAGGATTGAGAGCCGACACTTCCACCTCGCGTCCGGAGGGAGTTGTGACTGATATACTGTTTTGAGCCTGCACTAAGATGGCAGATGCACACATCAGCGCCAACGCGCCATAATTCTTGATTTTGGTCATGAGAATAGATTTGGATACGCAAAAATAACAGATTTCGGCCGGATGTTGCTCTCCCCGGCAAGAAAATATTTTAATTTCGCAATTTTTTTTGATGGCGCAAATGTGTGACAACTCGGATTTTAGCCACTCTCCGGCCTTGAAGCGGCAAAAAATATCAGAATTTTTTTGCCGCGATATTTTGTCAGTTTCAAAATAATGCCTACCTTTGCATCGCAAACGACGGAACGGCGGTTGCCCAACGCGAAAATAGCTCAGTTGGTAGAGCACGACCTTGCCAAGGTCGGGGTCGCGGGTT